>MDTC01031519.1_pt1 | contig 29184 bp, 29 predicted proteins | sample 811181 | NCBI WGS metagenome assembly MDTC01 (sample SAMN05326644, study PRJNA326480) | marine metagenome | isolation source: seawater | place: Pacific Ocean: North | collected 2011 | reverse complement strand
TCATCCGAGATAATTTTCGTGCGCTTCTCCAAACCTCCTATGATGCGGTCCACGGCATCCAAAAAGTCTTGGTGGATAACTTGGTCTCGGCCCTTTCGCGCAGCAAATAGCGCAGCTTCATTGCATACGTTCGCGATGTCAGCCCCACTGAATCCTGGGGTTTGACGAGAGAGGAAGTCCACGTCGATGCTATCGTCCACCTTGATGGGGCGCAAATGCACATCAAAAATCGCTTTGCGCTCGGTCAAATCGGGCATATCCACGTAAATCTGACGATCAAAGCGTCCGGCGCGCATCAAGGCCTTATCCAAGATGTCGGCACGGTTGGTTGCTGCGAGAATGATCACACCGCTGTTGGTGCCGAAGCCATCCATTTCAGTAAGGAGTTGGTTGAGGGTATTCTCCCGCTCATCATTCGAACCCATGCTCGCATTCTTACCGCGAGCTCGACCAATGGCATCGATTTCATCTATGAAAATGATTGCCGGGGCTTTCTCTTTGGCTTGCTTAAACAAGTCGCGAACGCGCGAAGCACCGACACCAACAAACATTTCTACGAAATCTGAACCGCTCAATGAGAAAAATGGAACCTGTGCTTCCCCGGCTACTGCTTTCGCTAGCAATGTCTTACCTGTCCCTGGAGGTCCCACAAGCAGAGCGCCCTTGGGGATTTTGGCACCGAGGTTCGTGTACTTCTCAGGCGCCTTCAGGAAGGCAACGATTTCTTCAAGTTCTTCTTTCGCCCCATCCAAACCAGCTACATCGCCGAAATTCGCATCGGTGCCTTTTCCTTTCTCGAAGAGTTGCGCCTTGGATTTGCCGATGTTAAAAATTTGGCCGCCACCGCCACCACCGCCGCCGAGGCGGCGCATCAACAGCACCCAGACACCTATCATCAGTGCGAAGAAAACAACATAGGTAAGCATTTGCTGCCCCCATTCATTTGTAGGCTCGTAGACGTAATCAAAATCGTAAGACTCGGACATGATCTTCAAGTCTTCCAGGTAGGCATCGCCCGCTGGTACATTCAACCAATAATCTGCGCCCTGGTATACCGACTTTAAAAGGCCCTCATCCTCTTCGCCTTCTTCCATCGATTGTCGCACCTCATCTTTTAAAAAGACGCTGGCGCGTTGACCGTCAAAGACCAGTCGCTTTACCTGCCCTTCTTCAATTTTTTGTTTAAACTCAGTCCACTGTATTTCGCTTCCTCCTTCGCTTGTGTTGAGCATCAGCATAGCCAAAAGCATCACGCCGATGACCCCGTAAATCCAATAGAAATTCATAGAGGGCTTGCTGCTTCCTCCACTGCTCGAAGGTTGTTTTTTCTGGTCTTCCATGCTCTTACTCAAACTTCTTCGAGGGTTTCAATGTTCGCGTCTCCCCACAATTCTTCGAGGGCGTAGCGTTGACGGGCCTCCTCATGGAACACATGCACGACAACATCGCTGTAATCGAGGATCGCCCATTCGCCGTTTCTTAGCCCTTGTTTGCCCCATGGTTTTTCGTCCAGCTGCTCGGCAGTCTCAGTTTCCACAGAGTTGGCCAACGCTTCCACCTGCGTTTTGCTGGTCCCATGAACCACCACAAACCAGCCGGCCACCGCATGAGTGATCTGCCGCAAATCCAAGATGGTGATTTCTTTTCCTTTCACCTCTTGTAGGCCGTGAATTACAGCATTCAACAAAGGAGGGTGTTGGGCCAACGAAGGGGTACTCATGCACTCTATTTCAAATCGAAAGATACGATGCGGCGACGGTAAGGTGATGCGGTGGAAAGCGAAAACATGCCAACTTTGTACCGGAAATTACAACCCCATGCAACGCACACGCATCCACCTTGAACAAACCGAAAGCACCAATGACATTGGGAGCCAGTGGCTGAGGACGGCATCCCCAGGTGAAATACTGACCATCTGGACGTCCAATCAAACCCATGGGCGCGGTCAACGAGGCAAGACGTGGGAACTATCTCCAGGCCTCGACCTTGCATGGACGGCAGCCGTCAAATGGCCAGCTAATGCACTGACAAGAGACCCGATAGTCCTGAACAAGGCCGTGACCTCCAGCATCCGAAATGCTATCGCCCAATTTGTGGCTGACGCACAGGGCGAACGCAGCGTGGGCATCAAATGGCCCAATGATATCCTGATTCGAAACGAGGCCGATCAATGGTTGAAATGCGCTGGAATCCTAATTGAAAATACATGGCGGGCATCGACATGGGACGGCATGTTGATTGGAGTTGGTGTGAATGTAAACTCTGCTCAAACAGGTGCACAACGCCGATGTGCTTTGTGCGAATTCACAACAACCAATCTGGCCATTGAGCGAGTTGAAGCGCAGTTATCTGAGCATGTCTTGGATGCTCTCCTCATACCAGAACCATCCCAAGGCTTTTCGGAACACTTGGTCGGCCGTGACCAGCGGGAAAAGTATCGCTTCCAAGGCAAAACGGGCATTGGAATCATCAAAACGGTCAGTGCGAATGGGGCGCTGGAAATGGAATGGACTCCAGAAGGAGGCGCAACGAAGCAATTAACGGTCGAACGCTCTGAGGCATTGGAGTGGGATTGGCTTTGGCGGAAATAATAGCGCGCCAGCGTTAAGGCACTGGGAAGGCCTTTTGCGCTGCTGCAGCCATGCCCTGAAATATGCTTTGCAGGGGCTTTTCCGCCATCATTTTCATGAACGGATTCAAATCAGCGTCGCATTGAACATGCAGTGTGCTGACTTCATCGCCTTGGGCTGCAAGGATGACATCGAGAGTGAACCGAATAGGGGTGCCTTTTTGGGAGGCATACCGAACAGTGTGCCCCTCCTCGCTATCCAAGCGCTTCAGCACCACCGCAAAACCTCCGGTAACCTTGAACGAGCACGAATCGCCTTCGGCGGAGAATTCGGAAACGTGTTCCGCTGGAAGCAAGGGCTCGAGATTTATCGGTGAGCTGAGGTGCTCGTACAAAAAAGCAGCCGACCGGCCACACGAAATCACTGGGCTTTCGATGATCATGTGGGTTGATTATTTCGATAGGAATGCTTCACTCCACGCCACCGGATCGCTGTTCCACGCATCGAGTAAGGATCGCTGCTCGTCATTGAGGTACCCTTCCGCTAATGCTTGATCGAGCATCGTCGAATAATCCGTAAGTGTCAACCACTTGCATTGCGATGCTTTGAATGCCTTTTCTGCAGCGGGGAGCCCATAGGTGAAAATGGCAATGAGTCCCTTGACTTCAACTCCGGCTTTACGGAGCGCATCAACAGCTTTTAGGCTGCTTTGTCCCGTTGAAATCAAATCTTCGATGACGATAACGTTGGACAAGACTGAAAGGTCGCCTTCAATGGCATTGCCTAGGCCATGGTCTTTGGCCTTGGACCGCACGTAGATGAAAGGGAGACCCAATTCTTGGGCCACTAAGGCTCCCAATGCAATACCGCCGGTCGCGACACCAGCAATTGCATCCACTTTTCCATATTCCTTTTCCACCGCTTCGACCGTCAACTGACGCACAAAGGTGCGCACGGCGGGATAGCTCAACACCTTGCGGTTGTCACAGTAGATGGGCGACTTACGTCCGCTTGCCCACGTAAACGGTTCATTTGGACGGAGCTGAATTGCTTTGATTCGCAAAAGGAATTCTGCAACTTTTCGCCTATTTTCAACGGACAAAACCATGGCACGAATGTATGAAGTTTACATCATGAACCGGCCGGTATTTTTTCAAGAAAATACCCCCAATGATGCGCGTTCGCTTATCCTTCGTGAGCCGGATAAATCTACCTTAGATGCTTTACCCAATCTCATCCGTCAGCATCAAGATTTAGAAGGTATCGTGCTCCTCTCCTCGGACCCTGATGCGCTTTGGATGAATTTCTGCTATGGCTACCGCGAAATCCTAGCGGCAGGCTGTGTGGTTCGCAACCGCGAAGGCACCTACCTTTGGATTGAACGGAACGGAAAATGGGACCTCCCAAAGGGCAAAGTGGAGCCTGAGGAGAAAATTGAGGATGCTGCAATTCGTGAGGTAGAAGAAGAAACGGGCATAGGACAATTATCCTTAGTCAGAGACTTGGGCAAGACGCACCACACCTACGAGGAAAACGGAGTTCCGATGCTCAAAACAACGTTTTGGTTCTTGGCAGAGCATGCCGGAGGCAACACGACCGGCGCTCCCCAGGCCATCGAGGGGATTACAGGTGTGCACTGGCTTCCATCACCGACACCTGAAGCTGTGCGAACTGAAGCCTACCCTAGTATACTCGCGTTAATGGACCGCGCTACCGCGACCACTTTCGAGGAATAAGGTTCGCCTTATTCCCTCGGCAGTATGGCCTGCAACCGGCCCTTTAGCCCTTCACTAGGAAGGGGCATGTCACGGCCGACAATCTTACCGTCTTCGTCGAGTACAATCACCTGCGGTACAACGGCCAAACCTAACGACTCCATGACGCGTGGATTGTTCCCAACCCATCCTACGGTTTCATCCAAGGTGCGGCGACCGGATAAAGTCTCCCTCCAACTTTTTTCGTTTTCGTCCAAAGACAACACTACCCAACAGACGTCTCGACGATCCAAGTTGTCAGCAATCTCTGAGAATACTTCACGTTCACGGGCTGCGAGGCCCGAGCCATTTTTTAATGCTAAAATCACAATCCAAGGCTGCTGACATTGTTCCGCTATGCTACCCAACTCACCATTCGGTAAGGTCCAAGGCAACTCGCCAACAGCATGGCCCTTTCGACCAATCTTCCGAAAATCGCGTAATGCCTCGTAGGCCGTGACCAAGGGCTTGGGAAACGCAAACGTTTCCCACACCGAGCGGACCAGGGCATCCGGCTGTTCCATGGCCTTATCCAACCAAGCCGCTGCCAGCTCGTCAAGCTCGACGTGTTTCCACCTGCCGCCCATAGCCGATGCCAGGGAATCGAGGTCAGCTAGAAAAACTGCTTCGTTCAATTTTTTCCAATCCACTTGCCTCTCCAGCCACCAGCTTCCATGCACAGCGAGCCATCCGGAATAAGCACCGGGAGAAGCCAAACGGCTGGCCCATGTCCGATTCGGATCGCCCATGCTACTCACATTCCACAAGGAATCTAGTACGGCCTGGGATAGGCCTGAACCTACCGCTTCATTCAACTTGATCTGCCAAGCCAAATCGCACTCCCATTCTGAGGCACACCGGTCAGCAGCTCGGTCCCAATGTGATTCAAATGCCGCTTCCAGCGCAGCATTAAGCTGCGTAAGTGAATCTCGTCGCTGCACATCGACTCCACTTCGCCGCAACACGAGGAATTCAGCCCGCGAGCGATTCGCACGACGCTGAATGCCTACAAGCGTATCCATCCATTGGGTCGGGTGCACCCCGGACCAGTTCGACGAACCTGGGCTTCCCAAGAGACGACGTGCTGTGGTGGCTGCAGCGCTGAGTTGGAGCAAACCTGATTCCTCCGGTCGCACCAAGATCATCCAGGACCACGGAGGAGCTACAAGTTCAAACAAGCCTTCGCCTGCTGGGGCATCCCAACGAAAACCACCCTCTTCGTCTACCAAAATTTCTTCTTGCCAAGTGCCCAATTGCATGGCGGGAAATTCAATACGCTTGACGTGGATAATGCTCGGAGGCCCACCCTCGAGGTTTATGGTACCCACTATAGTGGATTGAGCACACGATGGTGTGCTTACCAACGCAACGATCCAAACTGCAATCGCGCATGCCAATCGCTTCATTTTATGCATCCGTGACGTCGACATCATCGGGAACAAACGCCGAAGCGTCCCCCCCGTTCTTCAAGATTTCACGAACCACATTGGAGTGAATGTGGGCAAATTCAGGATCCGTAAAAAGGATTACCGTTTCCAGCGAGGGATGGAGCACCTTGGTCATCTGAGCGATGGTGCGCTCGTATTCAAAATCACCTCCATTGCGCACCCCACGTAAGAGCCACTGCGCGTTGTTTGCGCGGCAAAAATCCGCCGTCAACCCTTCGAAGGAGGCGACTCGCACGTGAGGAAACCGTTCACAAACCGACTCCAACCAAGCCATACGTTGCGCCAACGTGAACATCGAGCGCTTCGCAGAATTCACACCAACCGCAACGATGATTTCGTCAAAGAGAGACACGGACCGTTCCAGAATATTCAAATGGCCGCGTGTAATCGGATCAAAAGACCCTGGAAATACTGCTCGTTTCATAGTTCCTGGTGTTGTCAAGTCATGAACAAACTAAAATGAACGTGTCCGTACTTTCGGGTTTCCACGTAATGCGGACAGCCTGAAACATCCGTTCGTTCTCCGTGCTCCAAGATAAACCAGCCACCGGGCACCAGCAAAGGGCCGTCCAACACACGAGTGGGCAACTCAGCCAATTCAGGCAAGTCGTAAGGCGGATCGGCAAAAATTAAATCGTACTGGGTCAGCGACCGTTCGATGAATTGCAGGGCATTGCCCCGGACGACGGACCAATCGTCGACGCTCCAGTCCCGGGCCAACGTCGACATCCCTCGCACGGCTTTCGGGTCGCTTTCCACCGATGTCACCGAACCGCAGTCCCGGCTCAAAAATTCCAAAGCCACCATGCCAGTCCCTCCGAACAGCTCCAAGACGTGGAGACCTTCCAAGTCCACACGCGCATTGAGCAAATTGAACAAACCTTCACGACCGAAGTCCGTTGTCGGCCGGCCTTTAAAACCCTTTGCGATTTTGGGCCTCCGCCCCTTCCATTTGCCTCCGGTAATCCTCATTTCAGTAAATGCATCAGAAGCGCGGATTCGGCCAAATCCGCCTGTGAAGATTCCAGCTCAACCGCATCGAAGAACCTTTCAAACTGCTGAAAAATAGGGGTGCTCTTATCAATGCCGCCCGAGAAAACAACGCGGCATGGTGCGGCAGCAGGATCCAAACCCTCGCGGTGAAACGAATTGACAACGTGGTATAAAATGCCATCGCCGGCCAAGTCTTCCGTCACCGAACACCAGCGTAATGCTTCGGTATCGAACCGCATCATTAAGGCACGGCTCCGGGCCACGTCCACACGAACCGTATGCTCCCATCCACCGACCCGAGCATTTTTCATACCCGACTCAATGGCCGCCAAGGTCGAAGACATCCATTGCCCCAACGGAAAAGCCTTCAACAAGAAGTCTTCGCTACCGAAATGTCCCGCCTCAATTAGTGCCAGGCCTTCGCCCAATCGATCGGAAACAAACGTTCGGTGAGTCAAGGCTTGATCTTGCGGTCCGTGTTGCAGGTTCAAGACGTGTGACTCAATCCCATCGATAACAGCCACTGGCATCAAGGAGCAGACAGGACGAAGCAAACTAAGCTTGACAGAAGAGGCTGAAGAAAAACGATGAGAAAGGGCTGTGACCTGTCCGATTTCCGAGTCCACACCGCACTCGGCTATGCCATCACCATCAACGGCAATCCAATGCACTCGTTCGCCATCCCAGCCAATGAGCAGGGTGCCTTCGAACGCACAGAATTCAGTTTCGCCAGTTACCATCGGTGTGTGCCTCCGTTAAGGAGCCAAACCGCAAGGTATCTTTTTTTACTTTCTCCCTGCCAAAAGGCGTCGGGTCCTTAACCAAGACCGTCGAAAGAGTCAAACCACCTGACTCAACGCTGTCGGTCTCGAGCAAGAAGCGCTCGCCAGTGAGCGGATTGAACCATAGGCTGTCCACTGCCACGCGGGGCAATTTCTTGGCTTCACGGATTGCTAAGGCGAAATTTTCATCAAAGAAAGATGTGTAGATGACATCGCGTACTTTGTACGTACTGCTGTCAGCCGAGATAAGATCTAGGAATGCCTCTTCGGTCATACCGAGCTCTTCCGCCTTGGTAACGAGTTCCTCGCGCGTAAGCACTAAACCCATCTCGCGGCTTTTATCTTCGGGCAACGTATCGTTGAATGAACCCATGTTGAAGCTAACAGGGATGACCGGCTCATACAGGAACGTTTGCAGCGAATCAAAGTCATTGCAGTAAACGCCATAGATGTCGTGGTGCGCGTCTTGGGCATCACGGATGTCCTTCAAGGCCTGCACCGTTTCGGAGTCGATCCGCGCCTTCAGTTCACGGAATTCAATTTCCTCATCTACGCTGTAAAATACTTCGTAACCCAACCAAAGCGCGGAAACTGTTCCCACAGCCATTAAGATGCGGTACTGCTTGCTGCTCAGGCGTTCAAGCACAATCGGCATGGCCAAAATCGAAACAGCAATCAAGGCCAATGAAGCCAAAAGCATGGCTGTAGGCTGGCTTTCCAAATCGTCGCCACTCAGGTACTTCACTAGAAAGCTCAATCCTGCAAAAAAGAGGAAAATCGAGACAACGTACTTGTTGATTTCTTTGAAGAATGTATCCATCGAATTTCATTCAAATGGCGTGGGCAAGCATTGCTTCCGCCGTGTAAACCGAACGCAAATCTACGACGATTCCCGACGTCCTCAAATCCTAAGGTGAGGAAGTTTCTTTCGTTTCAACACCACCGCCACCTAACTTCGCTTTCATGGTTGAATCCACCACTCAAGTCGGGGCGTTTATCGATAAAATGGCTGGGCATTTCCTCCATGTACCTACCGACGGCCAAGGGCGGCTGATTCATGCGCTGGCTCGGTTCCATTGCAGTACCCAGCCGCGCTGCGCCATCATGATCCGAGGGTACGCAGGTACGGGCAAGACCACGAGCGTCGGGGCATTGGTCAAGGTGCTCCGGGAATACGGACAACGTCCCGTGTTGCTTGCTCCCACCGGCCGAGCGGCTAAAGTTATGCAGTCGTATGCCCACCTGTATGCTTCCACCATTCACCGCCACATTTACCGCACCAAGCGCAGCAGCGATGGCAACCCGGCGTTCGGCCTTGCACCCAATACCCGGGAAAACACCGTTTTTATTGTAGACGAAGCGTCCATGATTGGGGAAGGGCGCCAACGGAGCGACGGCGGAGGTATGCAGTACCGAAGCCTCCTCGATGACCTGATGGAATTCGTATTCAGTGGCGAAGGGTGCCGGCTGGTGCTCGTCGGCGACGATGCACAGCTACCGCCCGTAGGAGAATCCGAGAGTCCCGCCCTCAATGAAAACCAGATGCGCCGCGATTTTGCCTTGACCGTGGCGACGGTGCGCCTGACCGATGTCGTGCGGCAAGAAATGGACAGCGGCATCTTATTTAATGCTCACCGTTTGCGCTTGCAAATCGATACCGGAAAGGTCCAATGGCCGCAATTCAAGGTCAATGGAATGAGCGACATCCGGCGCATTAACGGTTATGAACTGCAGGAATACATCGAGACGGCTTTTGACCACCACGGCGAGGACAACGTCAGCATCATCACCAGGTCCAACAAACGCGCCCAAGCCTTCAACCAACAGATCCGCCACCGCATTTTGTGGCGCGAGACATCCCTCGAAGCCGGTGACCGGTTAATGGTCGTAAAGAATAATTATCACTGGCTAGCATCGGTGGATACCGTGCCCACCACGCTCCTCGCCAATGGCGATGTGACCGTTGTTACCAAGGTACTCAAGCGATTCGAACGCTACGGCGTGCAATTCGCCCACGTCGAGGTAGAGTTCGCCGATGCGCCTGATTGGGGCGTTTTTGAAGTCATGGTCAACCTCAGCATTCTGGAATCCGACCTGCCTTCCATTCCCTACGCCGACGTACAGATTCTGCAAGAAGCCATTGCGGAAGACTACATTCATTTGGGCTCTAAGTCAGCCATCCTCAAAGCTGTAAAAGCCGACGAATGCTTTCAGGCCCTGCAGGTCAAATTCGCGTGGTCGCTTACCTGCCACAAAGCGCAAGGCGGCCAATGGCAATCTGTCATCATCGACCCCGGCTACATCACAGAAGACACAATCAATACCGAATGGCTGCGGTGGCTGTATACAGCCTTCACTAGGGCGCAAACAGAGCTGGCCCTGCTGAATTTTTCCGACGACTTTTTCGAATGAAAAAAGCCTCCGCAGTGGGAGGCTCTTTTCATAGAGGTAATCGTGTGATCAAGCGAGCTCGCGGGCGCTAAAGTAGAACGCGCCCTCGATGGCTGCGTTTTCATCGCTGTCCGAACCGTGAACCGCATTGGCTGAAATGCTCTCTGCAAAATCAGCGCGGATTGTTCCGGGCGCAGCATCGGCCGGGTTGGTGGCACCGATGAGTTCACGGAAATCTACCACGGCGTTGTCCTTTTCGAGGATGGCTGCAACGATAGGCCCACTGCTCATGTACTCCGTCAAATCACCGAAGAATGGACGTTCGGCATGAACGGCGTAAAAGGCTCTGGCGTCGTCAATGCTCAGTTGCGTCCACTTCATCGCTTTGATAGAGAATCCAGCGTCGATAATGCGGTCAATGATTTTACCCGTGTAGCCCGCGCCTGTGGCATCGGGCTTAATCATGGTGAATGTGCGGTTTGTGGCCATGGTTTCAGTTTGATTTGCGATGCAAAAGTACTCCGCATTTCTTTATCCAAAGAAATCAGGGCAACATCACTGTAAGGAATAGCCCTTACAGGCCCCATGCTATTTGTATCTTTGCACCATGATTTGGACCCTACCACACGACTCTGCGCAAGCCATGCAGATGGAAAATGACTTCGGAGCTCACAACTATCACCCTCTGCCTGTTGTTCTTGACAGAGGCGAAGGTGTTTGCGTTTGGGATTTGGAGGGGAACAAGTTTTTTGATTTTCTCAGCGCTTACTCAGCGGTCAATCAAGGCCACTGTCACCCGCACATTATTGGGGCTCTTACAGAGCAAGCGAAAACCTTGACCTTAACGTCAAGAGCATTCTACAATAGCTCTTTGGGTCCTTATGAAAAATTCATCACGGAGCTCTTTGGATACGACAAGGTACTTCCCATGAATACTGGAGTTGAAGGCGGCGAAACATCCAACAAATTGGCTCGGAAATGGGGCTACATGAAAAAAGGAATTCCAGAAAACCAAGCTCGAATCATTTTCGCCAAAGGAAATTTCTGGGGACGCACATTGGCTGCAATTTCCAGTTCTGATGATCCGGCTTCTTACACTGGATTTGGGCCTTACATGCCTGGCTACAGCCTGATTCCTTATAACGATTTAGAGGCGCTTGAGGCGGAATTGAAAGATTCAAATGTTTGCGCATTCATGGTTGAGCCCATCCAAGGAGAAGCAGGTGTCGTCGTACCAGACAAAGGGTACCTTGCCGGTGTCCGCAAGCTTTGCACCAAATACAACGTATTGTTTATTGCTGACGAAGTACAAACCGGAATCGGACGAACCGGTAAGTTGTTGGCTACAGATTATGAGGACGCTAGACCAGATATTCTAGTCCTCGGCAAGGCACTCTCTGGTGGCGTTTTTCCAGTTTCTGCCGTTTTAGCAGACGACGAAGTCATGCTCTGTATTGGACCCGGCGAACACGGAAGCACATTTGGAGGAAATCCCCTCGCCTGCCACGTAGCAAAAGCAGCGTTGGAAGTTATTGTTAACGAAAACCTGGCTGATAATGCTCTGAATTTAGGGGAGCAGTTTAGAGCAGCCATGCGCGATTTGATTGCAGAAACAGACCTGGTTACCCACGTGCGTGGGAAGGGGCTGCTCAATGCGGTGATCATCAATGACACCCCCGACAGTTCAACGGCCTGGGACCTATGCGTTGCACTGAAGGACAATGGATTGCTCGCCAAGCCCACTCATGGCAACATCATTCGCTTCGCCCCCCCGCTCGTCATAACCGAAGAGGAATTGGATGCCTGTATCGGCATCATCCGCAAGACGGTTCTGGAGTTTAAGAAAGGCTGATCACAGCCACCCGTGGCTCGCCATCCACTGGTCGTTATAGACTTTGCCCACGTACCGTGAACCGTGGTCATGGAATAAACACACGACCAGATCCGATGGCTTCAATTGGTCCTTAAGCTGACGCAGGCCTTGGAAGGTACTTCCGCAACTGTACCCCAAGAAAAGTCCTTCCTTGCGGGCGAGTTCACGAGCAGCCAGCGCACCGTCTTTATCGGTCACCTTTTCAAAGTGGTCAATGGTGTCAAAGTTCACATTGGACGGCAGGATGTCCTCTCCTACACCTTCGGTGATGTAGGGGTAGATTTCATTTTCGTCAAACTCACCGGTTTCATGGTATTTCTTCAAGACGCTTCCATACGAGTCAATGCCCCAAATCTGCACGCCGGGATTTTGATCCTTGAGGTAGCGCCCTGTTCCACTGATGGTACCTCCGGTACCTACGCCCACAACGAAGTGGGTGATTCGACCTTCCGTTTGCTCCCAGATTTCGGGACCGGTCGACGCGTAATGCGCTTCTTGGTTGGAAAGGTTGTCATATTGGTTGCACCAGAAGCTATTCGGGTTTTCTTCTTGACAGCGTTTGGCCACGCTGTAGTAGCTTTCCGGGTGCTCGGCTTCGACGTTGGTCGGGCATACATGAACTTCCGCCCCCATCGCTCTGAGGATGTCAATCTTCTCTTTGGACTGCTTATCACTCATGGTACAAATGAGCTTGTACCCCTTCACTGCGCACGCTAACGCAAGCCCCATACCGGTGTTTCCGCTGGTGCATTCAATGACGGTGCCGCCCGGCTTGAGGTGTCCTTGCTTCTCAGCGTCTTCCACCATCCGCAAAGCCATGCGGTCTTTGACGCTGTGGCCCGGGTTGAAATACTCCACTTTCGCGTAAACCGGACAAGGGAATCCATCAACAATGTTTTGCAATTGAATCATCGGCGTATTGCCAATGGTCGAAAGTATGTTGGAGTGAACGTTACGGTGTACTTGCATCAGAGTCAAAGGTAGTACTGCGAAACGAGGATGAATCGAAAATTCTTGACAATTCAACGGTTGTTTTTCACGGTAAAATCAACGGTTCATCCGCAATGCCTCCGCTGGGCGAATCCGCAGCGAGGCCAAACTCGGCAACCACATCATCAACGCACACGCAGCGAAGGCCAGCATCTCTACTCCGACAAGGTACCAGGCATCTACTCGAACCGGAACAACGTCCAAGTAATACGCTTCTGGGTTTAAGGCGACCCAACCGGTAGAAGACTGCAAGAAAACCAACCCGAGGCCAGCCATATTTCCCCAAAGAAAGCCCCGTCCAATGATGCGCACAGCCTGCCAGAAAAACACCCGCATCACCTGAGCATCAGGCATACCCAAGGCTTTTAACATGCCGACCATAGGGCGGCGTTCCAGAATGAGAATAAGCAAAGCAGAGGTCATATTGATGACAGAAATGAGCACCATCAAACCGATGATGATTTCTACGTTTAAGTCCAACATGCCCAGCCAAGTGAACATTTCGGGCGCCTGCTGGAGCACCGTTTCGGTTCTCCAACCGATGGGTAGGGCATCGTACACCTGCGCCTCCACATCCCACAACTCCGCCCCAGGATCTAAATACACTTCCAATCCACTGCAGGCTGCCTGCCAGCTCCCTCCCAAGCGTTCCCATCCCCATGCACTGTCGGTGACGTAGAGCCGAATCGAATCTGGGATGATCCGTTCGTTGGCATCCCGTCCTACCGCCGTAACCATGAATTCAGTACCTGGTTCTGGAACCAAAGACGCCGTTGCACCCACCACCTCGCGTGTGATCTCCCATGGACCGGAAGAGCTGCGCTTGTGCCACTGATACGTCGGAGCTGTGCGTGAACCGTAAGAACGCAACTCCAAGGCTGCACCGTCAGTAATCACTTGCATTTCCAGTCCCCAACCAGCCGATTCCTGCAACCACGCAGCAGGCAGAAACATGAACTCTTGATCGTACTCTAGTAGCCCCGTTCGGTAGGTGCCTACCAATCGAAAATTGCGCGGACGAAAGCCATTGGGACCTCCGACGAGGTAAACTGTAAAGCGCTCCCCTATCACAAGCTCCAACCGCTGGGCTTGGTGCACCGAAAGCACTGCGCCATCTTCTCCAAGACTTAAGCTTCCTTCGACCATGAACCGTTCTAGGAACGCCTGCGTCGTCTCATCATTCAGCCCTTTGGCCACCACGCCTTTGACCCCGCTCTGCGACTCGAGAATGCCTGGCATAGTGTAAAACGGGTGCACCGCACGCACACCATCGAGACCGGCCAAAATAACTTCGATGTCCGGCCTACGTTGGATTTTTTGATCATCGTTGTCGGCGTGCAGCACCTGCATATCCGAGCCAAACCCGACCACCAATTCTTTCACTTCCTGCTGAAATCCGTGCACAATGGACGTCGCCACCACAATCAGGGCCATGCCAATGGTCACCCCGACGGTCGCGATACGCACAACCGGCCGGGACCAGGAAGCAGTTGACGACTTGGCGCCGAGGCGTTTCGCAATTTTTCGGGAAAGGGAAGTAGAGTTGGGCATCGTATACGCGTTGCCAAATTACGTTGGTACATTCGTCCTGTGAAGAAAATCCTCACAATATCCATCGCCTTACTCCTGGGAAACGTGGCATCAGCGTCCCGTGACAGCTTGGTAATGGACTCGCTCAATGGGGTGCTACACGTGGCCGAACGCACCGTTCCACCTCGTCCCGTGCGACTGGGCAATGAAAATATAAAGGCCCTGTATGAGGCGTGCAGTCGTGCACGCGTGGCCGTGGTTGCAAATCAAACCTCCGTCATCGGAGACGGTCGCAGAGGCGCTCCCGTTCATTTGGTGGATACGCTGCTGGCCTTGGGCATCGATGTGCGGAAAGTCTTCGCGCCCGAGCACGGATTTCGCGGAGATGCCCACAACGGGGCCAACATCAACGATAGCAGCGACCCCGCTACTGGCCTTCCCATATTAAGCCTGCACGGCACATACCGCAAACCGACCGCAAAAAGCCTAGAAGATATCCGCATGGTCATCTTCGACATCCAAGACGTCGGTGCACGGTTCTACACGTACCTCAGTTCGCTTTTCTTGGTCATGGAGGCAGCAGCCGAAAACGGCAAGGTGGTTGTCGTTTTGGACCGTCCCAATCCCCACGGACATCAAATTGCCGGGCCCATTCGCTCCGAAGAATGGAAATCCTTCGTTGGGCAGGTGCCCGTGCCCGTGTTGCACGGCATGACCTTGGGGGAGATGGCCCGGGTATTCAACGGAGAAGGGTGGCTGAAAGGAGGCATCCATTGCGACTTGATCGTGATTCCGTGTGAGGGCTATGCCCACAGCGATGTGTGGTACCCGCGCATTCCGCCATCTCCGAATTTGCCGACTCCTGAAGCCATTGCGCTGTACCCTTCGCTCTGCCCGTTTGAACCCACGGTAGTCAGCGTCGGACGTGGCACCCCGAATCCGTTTGAATGCATCGGCATGCCGAAGGGCGCGTTGGGTTCGTTTGCCTTCACGCCTCAACCGGTGAAAGGAGCGGCGCCCCACCCCAAGCACGAAGGCACCTTGTGTTTCGGACAAAACCTGCACGGGTTGGGTCAAGAATGGATGAGCTCACCAAGCAGTTTTTCTTGGAACGTCATTCCGGATTATGCCCACATGTGGGAAAGCACAGTACCCGAGGAAACCTTCATCACCACCTCTAGTTCATTGGCGCGGCTCAGCGGGAATCTATCGCTCGAACAGGTACTATCCGGCGAGATGAAAATGCATGATTTTGTAGAAAGCTGGTTACCGGGGCTGCGCGCATTCGAGGACCTGCGTCGCCCCTACCTTATCTACCCCGTGCAACGCTTGACCCCGTAAAAGGGTTCAAGTTGTAAGACTCCACCTCAGCTGTATCTTGCAGCACTGAATCCAACGACAATGACCGCAAATCGCATTCATTTCAGCCTGCTCTTCGTCGCCTTTGTTGGCGTCCTGACCGGTTGCTACAAGGCCCCTGAGTTCATCAATCCTGTCTACTCATGCGAGTGCGGGACTGTCACATTTGGCGAGAGCTTATACACTCTCAAAATGGCAGAAGCAGTGGTCCCCGACAGCTTGGAGCCGATGTCCAGGAGTTACCACATCGTCGCAGACCTGCGCACACCTGACGAAGTCGATGCGCACGTAGCAGCCCACGATTTAACCTTCCACTTTTCGTTTCCGATCTTGGACGATTTAGTGTATTACGTTCAACAAGAAGACGTGCAGCACCTCGTGCAGGTCATCAACCACGGTGACGACCTCTTCCCCATCCGCAATTACAAAGCAACCGACGGATCCATCGTCATAAACCCTGCTTACAATGGCGGTGAAGAAACCGTGGAATTCAATTTGTCCATTCGAGAGTCAGTGGACAGCATCTTAGTCGGGTTGCCCATCGCATTTACAGGTACTTTCACCGGAATTATTGATTGAGGCTTAAGGCGAGACTGGCACTGAAATTACGGTGTCGCCTGTCGTCACCCAACAGGAGTCTCCTGGCTGTGGTTTCACAGAAACCGACCCCGTAAACGTACCGAACGTAGGAACCACGAGCACACGTCGCTCAGCACTGTACCACCAACAAGGCAACTTTAGACTCTGCCTCCCTTTTCCGACCAAACTCAACGCCGGATGCAAATGGCCAGAGACGCCATACCTTCCGTCGGGCAGATCAGCCACATCCGCTGGGTCGTGGACAAACATCCAATTGCCATGCACCCAACGCGCACTGCGTTCCAAGCGCACTCCATCGAAGGCCGAAGGATGCAAGATGTCGTGGTTGCCTTCCACGAGCCGAAATTCCTCAAACCAGGGCTCGGCGTTCAAGTCAGACAACCAGGCCTTGAACTCTAACCACTCACTGTTCTCTTCACTGTGAAACAAGTCACCCAACACCAACAAACGCTGCGGTCGGTGGCGTGAGACGAGCGCGGAAAGACGCTCGAGGGTGTTGGTGTTGACGGCATTCGGTACCGCGATGCCGTGGCGGCGAAAATGCGCCGCCTTCCCCAAGTGCAGGTCCGAAACAATCAACGTCGATTCCGAAGGCCACCAAATGGCCCGATCTGGGAGGAACTCCCAACCGGATGCGGTCATCGCATCCAATTACTGCTGCTGCTTGACCAAGTTCAAGGCAAAACCCGCGCGGAACCAATCGATTTGCTGAGCAAAATAGGCGTGGTTCGTCACAATGGTATCTGTGCGCGCGTCCAGGTGTTCCACTTCCAGGGTCCGCGGCCTAGCAGGAGCCAAGGCGTCCAAATCAAAAATCATGGTGTGGGATATCAGTGGAGCGCAAAGGTAAGCAGTACTTTCGCAATGCATGAAACGAGAGTTGCTCATTGAAATGGCCAAAATTGCCGTGCGTTCCATCCGTGGCAATCGGCTGCGCACGGGCCTAACAATTGGCATCATCGGGCTCGGAATTATGGCCTTGATCAGCATGACCACGGCCACCTCATCGTTAGAAGCGAATGTCGTGGAGCAATTCTCGTCGCTGGGCACTGATGTGTTCACCTTTGCACAGAAAACCGAAACCGGTGTGACCCGAGGACGGCGGGTGACGATGGGAGAACCCATCACCTATGAAGAAGCGCGTGCTTTTTCGAAAGAAGCACCTAACGAGTTGACCGTAGCCTACTCCATCTTCGGCTCAGCTGCAGCAACTCTGACCAGAGGGACTGAGCGCACCAATCCAAACATTCAGGTACTGGGAATCGAAGAAAATTACCTCCACGTCAGCGGCTTTACCATTGCACATGGACGAAATTTCACCCGGCAAGAAGCCCAATCCGCGAATCGTCTAGCGATGATCGGTGCGGATCTCGTCAATGAATTGTTCAATGACTGGGAGGAGCCCGTAGGCGCTGAATTCTCCATCGGGGCCCAGCGTTACACCATTATAGGTGTACTCGAAGCCCGGGGCCAAGCGTTTGGAATGTCCCAAGACAATCAATGCTACATTCCCATTCCCTGCGTTCGGCAGCAATTCTCAGACGATCGACGGAGCTACCGCATCGTGTGCAAATCCCCGCGCCCGGAGGACGTCATGGAATTGGCGGAGACCGCTGTAGGCGCGATGCGCGTTGTCCGGCGAGATCGACCGGGCGAAGACCACTCCTTCAATCTGACAATGAGCAACAGCATGGTCTCAACCTTGGAGGAAGCGATTAGCGGAATTACAGCAGCGGCTTCCATCATTGGCATCATCACATTATTCGGAGCTGGGATTGGCCTGATGAACATCATGCTGGTAAGCGTATCGGAGCGTACACGAGAAATTGGAACCCGTAAGGCCTTAGGCGCCTCGCCTCGCGCGATTCGGATGCAATTCCTCATCGAGGTCATCATTATCGGTCAGCTCGGCGGCGCGGTGGGGATTGCTCTCGGGGTAGCCGCCGGCAACGGCATTGCGTATGCCATGGATACGCCGTTCGTGCTACCGTGGGGATGGATGACGACCGGTGTCGCCTTGAGCTTGATCACCAGCCTTATAAGCGGCTATTATCCGGCACGTCAAGCTGCTCGACTCGATCCCATTGTAGCCCTCGGACGTGAGTAATCAGCTGATCTCTCGCTCCAGAATTCCCGCCATCCGTGCGCGTTCCTTGGAGATAAGCGCTTCGGACTGACTGTCCGACGACCCAACTGACCCAAGTAGCTCTTGCCAATCGGCCTCATCACGCGCAGGAACTGCGCCCTCATGAATGGACTGCCCCGCAATGTCCAAGGACAGCACCAAGAACTGTTCCATGTAACGCACTTGCAGATTGCAAAGCGTATTGCCAAACCGCACAAGGACATCGGGGTCCAGTGTGGCGGCCATCGCTGTTCGCAAGCGGCGAATGTTTTCGACGTGGTTGCGTAACAGCAAGACAAAGTTTTCACCAGTGGGCAGCAATGCGGGTAAATCAACCGGCGCACCCAATGGTTGAACGTCCAACACCCGACCTACATCACTCAACTCAACCAACCGGTTCACGCGGGACCGAAACAAGGTCGGAATGACAGGCTGACGCATAAAGTGGTCGCGGACTGCAAAAGCCTCTGCATCCAACCGTTCCATGATTTCCTCTTGCTCAACTGAATCATTCAATCCGAGCAGCGTAAGTGCTGTTCCTTTGTCCATGCGCTTTGAGTTAGCAGAAAGTGAAGATACGCCAACAAACAAGATATCCCTCGACTCATTGGCATTCCCTTGTTAAATTTGAAGCAAAACAAAACAATCGATGAAGATGATTTCGTTTGCGACGATCTTGATGACAGGAGCTGCATTGCTAGCATGCGGCGATGCCGCCACAAAGACGGACAAGTCCCCCTCAACGAAGACCAATACGGTTGAACCGGCTGCTGACGCAGCGCAAGAGACCGAAGTTTCTGCCCTTTATAAAAGTGGGGTTACTGATGCAAATCGAGGCGATAAGACGGGAATGGTTCGGATTCATGGTACAATCAACCAACCGGCAGGAGGCGAGGTGACGTTGTACGAAACAGAAGGTCGCAACACCATCGAGGTTGCCAAAACACGCCTGTCCAACCGGGCCTTTGATTTTGGCGAAATCGAAGTCAGCCGGGGGTTCTACAAAATCAGCCTTAACGGAGATACCAACGCCTCAGATATTATTCTGAATCCCGATGAGCCAGATGTCGAGCTGACGTTCAACTCCTCGCGGTTGTCCGCTAAGAAATCTGCATCTGGTTCTAAAGAAAATACCGCGTGGTTTGCCTACCAGTCCAAGGAAAACATGAATAACAGCGAGGTTCGCAAACTGCGCAGCAGCATCAAGGACGCCGGTGCCTTCCGCGCTCGAATCGAGGAGCAAATAAAGCAAAAACAACTGGAACTCGTAGACCAGCAACATGCGCTCATGGTTCAGTATCCCGACACTTACTTGGCAAAATACTTGGGGTGGAAGAACCCAAAATACCCCAGCAACCAAGGTCGATTTTTCGAAGACATTGACCCCCTCGATAACAGTGCTGTGCGTTCATTCGCTATCAGTGATCGCGTCCAAAATATGATGCGCACGTTCAGCGGAGGTACCGATAGTGGATTCCTCGCATGCATCGATTTGGTGAAGGCTCATTTCGAGCCAAACCCCATCGCACTAGAGAGTGTGCTCTACACAATGCTAGATGGTTTTTACAACACGGGCAAGGAGACCATTTGTCAGTATATCCTAGACAACTACATCTTCGACGAGGATTGCGGCGCCGACTTGAGCGACGCCATCCGAATCCGTGCTCAGGGTATCATCAATCTTCAACTGGGCAAGACGCCTCCTAACTTTCAAATCGATAAGTGGGACGGTGGCACACTGGATTTGTACGAGACGTGCGCCCAAAATGAATACACACTACTTATGTTCTGGGCATCGTGGTGCCACAAGTGCGAACAGGAGATTCCGAACCTCGGCCCAGTCTACGCTAATTACGGATACAAGGGATTCGAAATTGTAGGCGTTAGCTTAGACCAAGTGCGCAATACATGGGAGAAAGCCATCAACGACAACGGCATGGCCTGGCAGAACGTTAGCCAACTCCAAGCATGGAACAGCCCGGTGGTTTCGGAATACAAAGTAACCGCTACACCGACCTACTTCTTACTGGACAAAACGGGCAAAATCGTACTCAAGCCTAAGCGCTATTTTCAAGTGGACAAGTTCCTCTCGGAGATGTTGAAGTAGTCCTCGCCCACCGCTTTACCGATCGACTTCAGCCAATTGAAGGATGATGCCATCGGATAATCCAACCTTCGGCACGTAGATTTCCTTCGCTGCCACGAGGCCCATGACACTTCGGTAAATGATGCCAGCAGGCACAATCACGTCGGAACGGTTGTGCTTGAAACCAAACGCTTGGGAGCGTTCTTGCACCGGTACTTTTTTGATTCGTTCGATCCACTTTTCAAGGATCGCAAGCGACAACGGCTTGTTTTTCTTAATGCGAGCGACCTTGTGGTAACGGTTGATGTTGCCCCCGGTGCCCACTATCGTCAGCCCTTTTTGTTCCACCTCCTTGTCGATGAACTTTTTGATACGCTTCCACTCGTTAGAATCCACGGCGTCGTTCAGCATTCGAACCGCCCCAAGCTTGAAACTCTTGCGCGCTGCGCAGCTCCCGTGCTTCATTACCGACAACTCAGTCGAGCCTCCTCCAACGTCAACACACAACAGGTTGGCCTCTTCGCTCCATTGGTTGTTGGCAAAGTTGCTCAGAATCAAGTCCGCCTCCTCTTTCCCTGTGATTAACTCAATTTCAATTCCTGAAACCTCCAGTACGCGATGGATGACTGCGTCCCTGTTCTCAGCCATGCGGAGCGCGCTCGTTGCACAGGTGCGAAACCGGGCAACGCCATGGACGTCCATTAATAGCTTGAACGCCAGCATGACCTGAGAAAGGTGCTCGACTACTGAACCGGAAAGCTCTCCGGAATTGAACACCTTGGAACCCAAGCGGAGTGGAACGCGGTAATATGCGACAACCTTTTCATGGGCAGCCTGCCCAGGCTTCCATTCCAACTCCTTGATAAGCAGCCTGACGGCATTAGAACCGACATCTATGGCGGCGTAACGCTTGCTGCTGGGGTGCTTCGATTCGCTCATGATTACGTATCGCTTTCGTTCAAATACCTTTCATACAGTGCCTGCTGGCAGTCGAGCTGGATGCTTTTGGATCGTCCAGCGATGAATTTATTTCGAAGTTGAACGTCCAATTTACGAGCACGCACATTGTCCTTCAATTGCAGCTCCAACATGGCACCAACCTGAGCTTGCAACCGTGGATCCCGGATGGGGACACTCACCTCAACGCGGCGGTCGAGGTTACGGCCCATCCAATCCGCTGAACTTAAAAAGTAAAGCGGATTGTCATCGTTCGCGAAGTACAGCACGCGGCCGTGCTCGAGGTCGCGTCCAACGATGCTCCGTGCACGAATGTTCTCACTTAATCCTTCAACCCCAGGCTTCAGCGAGCAAATGCCGCGAACAATCAAATCCACCTTCACCCCTGCTCGGCTCGCTCCGTAGAGCAATTCAATCATGGCAGCGTCAACAAGGTTATTGAGCTTCAAGATGATCCTACCCTTTCGCCCTGCTTTGACGTGTTTTATTTCCTGCCGGACCAATTGAGCAAAATGCGTTCGTGTCGTATAAGGACTGACAACCAGGTGCTTAAAGCGAGGGCGCTCGTAATTGTGAGCAAAAAAACTGAACAAGTCCGCCACCTCCTGCGTGATGCCCTCGTCGGAAGTGAGGTAACCAAAGTCGCAGAACACCTTGGCCCGCTGCTCATGGAAGTTACCAGTGCCGATGTACGCTACGCGGCTGGTGGTTGCACCTTGCCGGCGGGTAATCAAAAATAACTTGGAATGCACCTTCAGACCCGTCACCCCAAACCCAACTTGAATTCCCGCTTCTTGCAGCACATTTGACACGCGGATGTTATTCTTCTCGTCAAAACGTGCATAAAGTTCAATGACTGCGTACACCTTCTTACCGTTGTGCGCAGCATTGACTAGGGCATTGATAATACGCGAGTTGTACGCGACGCGGTAAAGGTTGATGTGAATGGATTCAACCGCGGGGTCAATGGCTGCTTCGCGCATCAAATCCACCACGTGTCCGAAATCGTGGTAAGGATAATTGAGTAAGATGTCCTTGCGCAACACCTGCTGTATCAAGCTGCTCTTGCCTTGCAAAAGGGGGTGCTGAACCCGTTTTCTGCGTCGGAAAACCGCGTCTTCTCGACCAAAGTCTGGAAAACTGATAAGGTCCTTTCGGTTGTGGTATCGGCTTCCGGCAATGACGTTGTCAGCCACCCCCAGTTCCAGCTTTCCTTTAACAACATCAAGCATGGCCTCTGGCATGGCCCGGTCGTGAATCACGCGAACAAAATCTCCTTTTTTCCGGGCGGCAATGCCGGCGGACATTTTGTCCATCAAGGACGTCGCCAAGTCATCATCCATGTCAATTTCCGCATCGCGGGTCACTTTAATGGTGTGAGCGACCACCGCGACCGGTCTAAACAAGCTGAACACGCGACCGAGTTCGTTGCGAATAACATCGTCTATAAAGGTGACATGGTGCCCGTCTTCAGCCGAAGGTAAAATGACAAACCGCGGCAAATGGTGTGGAAGCTGAATCAAGGCATACTGGGTTTCTAAACCACTTGCACCGTCCACAGTCAGGGCCACCACAAAGTACACGACACCGTCCTTCAAATCCGGGAATGGGCGGTCCTCATTGATCATGATCGGCACCAAGTGCGCACGTATGCGCTGCTTGAAGTAGTTCGTCGCGAATTCACGTTGCGTATCCGAGTACTCGTGCTCATTCAAGATGCGGATCTTGGCTTCGCGCATCGCGCCCAACACCGTTTCGTAGGTCTCGTTGTATTGACTTTGCAATTTCAGGACGCGCTCACCTACTTCGCTCAGCGTTTCTCGCACACCAAACCCCAAGGTCGTGGTCGCCTTCTCATCAACAAGCAGCGCACGATGCAGATTGGCCACTCGCACCCGGAAAAACTCGTCCATGTTGTTCGAAAAAATACCCAGGAAGCGCACGCGTTCCACCAGTGGATTGTCGTCCCGTTCGGCCTCTTGCAAAACGCGGTGGTTGAACGCAAGCCAACTTAATTCGCGGTTGATGTAGCGGATTTCAGGAGCGGCAGCATTCATGGAACGAAGGTAAACGCTGCACGTGGAATTCACTGCCCCGCGCGTTCAAACCACGCTCTAAATTTTGCCTCAGCCGACGCTGAAGCTTTCATGTGCAATTGAACAGATTCAGCTCCGCGCTGAAATTGCACCACCACCCCTTCCCTCGAACAAGTGAGTTCTTCACTCCAACGCATAGGAATGGCATAAACCTCCAAGCGCACTTTTGTGTATGCAATCAAACCGGCGGATGTGCGTGAAAAATTTATGGACGTGCGTTCGGACAGGTCCTGCCTTAACGTCTGCAAGTCGTCAATTCCCTGCACGTGAATCAAATCCAGTTTAGGTGAACCGACGGGCAATCCTTCGAGGGTTTCACGGACGCCGCGCCACCATGGTAACCGCGCACCGCCTACCTCAAAAATTGCCTTCCATCGGTTAGGGTCGTTGTACGTGACGTTCCAGAACATCATGGCACGGAATCCGGGTCGCACGGAAATTTCTCACCCAGTCGGTTCCAATGGCGCTGAAAAACACCGTCCGGATCGTAACGTTCAGCCTGCCAGTCCACGTCGAACTTGCGCTGTGGACGCGGATCGTTTCCTATGCCTGCAACGTACAGCCAATTGCATGTATTGCTGCATGGATCGAAGTCAATCAGCCAGCGTTCAAACCAAGCCGCGCAGGCGCGCCAGTCCAATCCCATGTCGTGAATGGCATACGAGGCGACATTTTGACGGCCCCGGTTCGACATGAATCCCGTAAGGCGCAATTCGTGCATATTGGCGTTCACGTAGGCACTTTTGGTATTGCCCGAGCACCAATCCTTCCACTGCAAAGGGTGATGAGTAACGGGATTGCGCGGGGCATCTTTCAAACCGGTCTTGTGCCAAATGCGGTCGCTGTGTTGCATGGCAATGAATCGGAAATAGTCGCGCCACAAAAGCTCAAAAATTAACCAGTACGTACTCTCATTGCTTTCAACGTCGTCCTCATATTCCAACACCGCATGGTATACGCTTCGCGGACTCAAACAACCCAGCGCCAGCCACGGGCTGAACTTGCTCGAGTAATCCCACCCCATCATGCCGTTGCGGGTTTTTTTGTAGGTACTGAGGGCGCGCGTGTCCCAGAAGTAGTGCCGTAACCGCTTCATGCCAGCTTCCGCACCACCATCAAAAAGCATGGTTGTCTTCGGCAACCCACTCATCCGAGCTGGCAATTCCACTTCAATCTCTTCGTCCGGCAGTTCGCTTGGCGGTGGAGGAACGGTGGGTACGGGGTGGATATCCCGAACGATTAGCCCACGTTTCTCCACCTTTTTTCGGAAGCGCGTAAAAATTTCAGGCAAGTCATCTACGTCAAAAGGCAAGTCATCGGGGTGCACTAAAGTGGCCCCTTCGAAGGTGTAATGCGGCAGCGCATCGGCCACTTTCGCCGCAGTCACCTCTTCCTCGTGCGTGTGGCAGCGTTGCGAATACACGGCCTGGCAGGACCACTCTTGAGCGGCCTTCACAATTGTAATATCCGGGTCGCCCTGCAGAATCATTAGTTGATTGCCATGCTCCCTCAAGGTTTTATCTAGCGCGAGCAAGCTCTCGGCTAAAAAGCGAGCACGGTGTTCGCCCATGCGCTCCGGACTCCGGCTCCATCGATTGGATTGGGGCATGACAAAGGCAAAAACCGCCTCATCAGCTTCAGCACACAGGGCCGTCAGTGCTGGATTGTCTTCTAACCGCAAGTCCTCTCGAAACCAGTATAACGCTCGCATCACAATTCTTCTATTCGATTCAAATTCATTTCAGCGCTCTCTAACAACGCATGCTGCTTCTCGGGAGCCATCTTATCCCATGTTCTGTACGCCATCCCGATACGCGGATTACGCTCAAGTTTGGAGCGGTTGCGCACGTGAAAATGCCAATACAAGCCATTGAACGGACAAGCTTCTTCACCTGTCTTTGTATCCGCTTTGTAGTGACAGTTTTTGCAGTATGGACCCATTTTCTTGATGTACTGCGCGCTGCTCACATACGGCTTGGACCCTACGATACCGCCATCGGCAAATTGGCTCATCCCCCGCGTGTTCGTGATTTCCACCCATTCAAGCGCATCGATGTACACCCCGAGGTACCAGCTGTCCACCTCATCCGGATCAATGCCTGCCAACAAGGCGAAATTACCCGTGATCATCAACCGCTGAATGTGGTGCGCGTACGCATGCTCCATGGTCTGTTCGACTGCATGCGAGAGGCATGCCATCTTTGTGTCTCCGGTCCAAAACCAGCCCGGTAACGGCCGCTTGTGTTCGAAAAAGTTAAGCCCTGCATAGTCGGGCATGTGCGCCCAGTAGACGCCCCGCATGTACTCACGCCATCCGAGTATTTGCCGGATGAAGCCTTCCGCTTGGGAAATGCTGACGCGTTCTGGGTGGTTCCGCCACGCGCGCTCCACAGCGCGGTTGACCTCGTCGGGGCTGAGCATTTTTGTGTTCATCACGAAGCTAAGGCGGGAGTGATACACGCTCCAGCTGTTCGGTGTCAAGGCATCCTGATAATCCCCGAAATGAGGCAGCAGCACGTCGACGAAATACGCCAGTAAGTCCAGTCCCTCCTCTCGTGTTAAGGGCCAACCCCAAGAAGCAGGGTCCAGTTGTCCTGTCGTTTCAACCCCAGCTGATTCGACGAGCGCCCGGAGCGGCGTCACATCCCGATGGTACAATCTCGGGAGCGGGATGATGTGGTCTTTTGGCAACTTCTGGCGGTTGCTGGCATCGAAATTCCACTGTCCACCTTCCGGTTCCCCAGTCGCATTCATGAGGATGCCGTGCTTCGCGCGCATGGACCGGTAAAAATTCTCAAGCCTGTACGTCTTCTTACCTTTGAAAAAGTCGGCCAATTCAGTTCGGTGGGTGTAAAAGTGCTCCGTGTCGGCGCACTCCGTTTCTAATCCTCTGGCATTGCATTCAGCCCCCAACGCTTTCAGTGCTTCTTCCAGCCGGTATTCATCCGGCTGTTGCCAGCAGAACCGGCGGGCTCCCACGTCATCCACGATGCGGTGCACGTTCGCCGCGAAGGATTGCTCGTTTTCGTCATCATCCAAGCTGATGTAATGCACGCGGTGACCGAGCGCTTGTATCCGTTGCGCAAACAGCCGCATGGCTCCGAAGAATGCCACAACCTTCTGGATGTGGTGCCGGGCGTAGTCCGTCTCGGAACGAACTTCCATAATCACGAACAATCGATTTGGCTTGGCGCCTCCGGCAAACCAGCTGTGGTTCTCATTCAATTGATCACCACAAATCAAAGCGACTTCCTCAGCCTGGTGCGCATCACGGCACGCAGAAATTGTTTCGTTCCAATTCATGAAACCTTAGCTTTTCTGCACCGATCGGAACAGTACTTTACATCGTTCCAACACCGCTCCCATTTCTTGCGCCAAGCGAATGGTCGTTGACAAGCGACGCAAATCTTATCCGGGGGAAAGTGGGCTCGGCGCATGGGTGTATAACCCTGTCACCAACGAGATGTTTTCACATCAACCCTTCTGCAGTGCCTTCAATTCCGACCAGCGCATCGGCATCGGTTTCGCAGCCACCGCCTTCGGTACATCGAGGTCTTGCAGAAAGCGCAGCACCAATTCGTTAAAGACTTCCGGTGCTTCGATGCTGCAGACGTGGCCGCAGTTTTCAATTACCGCTAGGCGCATGTTTTTCTGAATTTCCGTGAAGCGCTTAGCAGAACCGAAGAAAATGTGATCTTGGCTGCCCATCACCACCAGTCCCTTTTTCATCACTGGCCTATTGACGTAGTCACTGATTAGACGAAAAAACGGCTTGTACAGCTCAACCCATTTCATGTATTCGCGGGTGGTCAAACGGCGGCTTTGGCGGCGGAAAATATACCGACTTAACCGGTGGTTACGGCGAGGCAACACGATGAAACTGAACAACCAGTACAGCGCGCGGTAAGGGAGAATGTAAGAGAGGAATTTACCCGAATGCACAAACCAATGCATGGCGCGGCTGCCATCGAAAATCGCCCCGGCCATAATCATCCTGTCCACCAAATCAGGCCGCTCAATGTCGATTTTCTGCAAAATGACGCTGCCGATACTGAGGCTCATAAAATGTGCCTTTTTGATGCCAAGGTGATCGGTCAAAACAAGAATGTCCGCGGCCACGATATCAAAATCATACGCAGGGAATTCAGGCAAAATATCCTTACTGTATCCATGGTCCCGAAGGTCAATCAGAAGAAGCCGAAAGTGCGGGGCGAACGCTTCAATCTGAAACTTCCATGTGCGGATGCTGCCGCCTGCCCCATGCACAAAAACCAACCACGGAGCATCGGGATTCTCCGCGATGACCTCGTGGTGCAACAGCGTATGGCCGTTGATGTCTTGTTTGGGTTTGGGTTTAGCTTCAGGCATTGGGTGCAAACTTCGTCGAAAATCTTAACCGTCCCTCCACCCGGCTTTGAAATCCTGCATGACTCCAGGAGGATACACTTCAGGCTTCGCATAGGCAACGCGGTGAATCTTGTCCGTACGGTGGTATCCGTCCAGCGAACTCATTGCAGCCACGCCTAGGGATTCGATGTCCAAGTACCCATCCGCAGCAAACGCGTCCTCCGGGAATTCAACCCACCGAATCTGCCCCACGACGAAGCGGCACCGGTTCTGGGGAATTTCCCATTCGTCGACTCGCTCCAAACCGATGCGCACCGGGCTTTCCTTTACAGCTGGCGCATCAAATCCGCATCGATAAATCGGTGTGAATCCGACCGCCTCAAACTCACTCTTCAACTCTGGATACCGCGCACTTACCTGATGGGCCTGCACCGTGTGAGTGCAAGGGACATGGTTGATGGTGTAACAACCCGTTTCGCGGATGTTCCAATATGTATGGCTGCCACGTTCCCGATCGACCGGGGGCCGCAGAACCATACCAAGCAATGCCGGATCCGAACCCAAATGAACCACCGAACTGACGATGCTCAAATTGTGGATACCGTCATCGTTAGTGGTGCCAATCAGATTGACACTTTTGAAGCCGCTAAGCGCGTTCACCAGGCGGCCGCGCTTTCGGTGTGGCATCAATTCCAAGTCGTGATCGTTCAGGGTTTTGAAAGCGCTCATTTGCGAATGCTTCCAATGCCTCCGTCAGCAGTGTAGACCTGTCCGGTTACAAAGTTTGAACCGCCGGCCAACAGCCATGTGGCCAGCGAAGCTAAATCACTTGTCTTACCCACTGTTTTCAGCGGATGACGCTCTGCTGCTGCCTCCCTTTTGGCATCGCTCGAGAGCATCGGTGCAGCCAGCGGCGTATCAGTGAGCGATGGCGCGATGGCATTGACCCGAATAGATGGTGACCATTCAGCAGCTAGGGTGCGGGTCAGGCCCTCGACAGCCCCTTTAGCCATGGCGATACTGGTGTGGTAAGGCATACCGGTTTGCACAGCTACCGTGCTAAAGAGCACGACTGATGCGGTGGGCGCCTTTTTCAGCAATGCAGCGTTCGCTTGTAAAGTCTGCACGGCACCCCAAGCATTTACTTCAAAATCTTCGAATGCATGTTCCCGCTTAACCCCTTTCAACGGCTTCAAGCGAATCGTACCTGGGCAATAAACCAATCCATCGAGTTGACCCGCGAAATTGGACAGATCGCAGGGGTGCGCCACGGCATCAAATAC
>MDTC01072168.1_pt1 | contig 29186 bp, 32 predicted proteins | sample 811181 | NCBI WGS metagenome assembly MDTC01 (sample SAMN05326644, study PRJNA326480) | marine metagenome | isolation source: seawater | place: Pacific Ocean: North | collected 2011 | reverse complement strand
TTGATATTGCAAATTGAGGTATTCCATTTAAGAAATTCATCGTTCCATCTATTGGATCAATTATCCATCTATTCTTAACATTTGATTTATTAATTACGCCAGTTTCCTCACTAATTATTCCATAGTCAGAGTGAGCTCTTAATAATTCATCAATAATTATTTTTTCTGTTCTTTTGTCTGCTGAGGTCACAAAATCTCCAGGTCCTTTAGATGAAACTTGCAAATTTTCTATTTCTCCAAAATCCCTAATTAAGGATTTAGAAGCTTTCATACAAACTTTTGTGAGTATATTCATTTGAGGAGAATTAAGTCTCATTAATTAACTTTCTTCACATATTCTAAAGTGCGAGTGTCAATAATAACTTTTTCACCTGTTTCAATAAAAGGAGGAACCGTAATATTTATACCACAATCTAATTTTGCTGGTTTGTAAGATGATGATGCAGTTTGATTTTTTATAGCTGCATCTGTACTCTCAACGATACATTCAATATTATTTGGTAAATCTATCGATATTGGTTTTTCTTCTAAAAAATTAATGGTCACCTCTAAATTTTCCTTTAATAGTTTGTATTTTTCCTCTGTAATAGATTTTGGAATATCAACCTGTTCGAAGGTTTCATTATCCATAAAATAACAATTATTTTCATCTGAGTATAAAAAATTAAATTTTTTTTCTTCTAACTCAGATTTTTCTATTGTTTCACTTGATCTAAATCTTTCATTTAGCTTTGTGCCTTTTATTATGCTTTTTAATTCAACCTGATTAAATGCTCCACCTTTACCAGGTTTTACGTGTTGAGTTTTTAGAACTTTCCAATAATCATTTTTATGTTCGATAATCATCCCTGGTTTAATTTCTATTGCAGTAATTTTCATTTAAACTTTTTAATAGCTAGTTTTGGTTTTAAGAAAGGGTTATCCCAAATAAAACTTGATATTGCAATATAATTTGCTCCAGCTTTAATTAATTTTTTATAATTTTTATCAGTGATACCGCCAATCGCTACAATAGGTATTTTTACATTTTTTTTCCCCCATTTTAATATATCTATATTTGCTTTCTTAGCTCCAGGTTTAAGTTTTGATTTAAAAAAAGATCCAAAAGCAATATACTGGGCTTTATCCCTAATGGCCTTATAAGCAAGAGTTTTAGAATTATGACATGTCGACCCTATAATTTTTTTTTTTAACATTTTTCTTGCTAATGTTACCGCACTGTCCGATTGACCTAAATGACAGCCATCTGCGTTAATTTTGCGTACTATTTTATAATCATCATTAATTATTAATTTAACTTTATATTTTTTTGTTATTTTTTTTATTCTTAAAGAAATTCTTATAACTTCACGCTCACTTTTATTTTTTATTCTCAACTGAAAATATTTAATTTTTTTTATTTTTAGGACATCATTTAAGTCTTTATAGAAATTGTTATAAATTTTTTTTGGTGAGATTAAATATATAAATCTTTTCAATTTATTTAAGCTACTGCTTCTTTTTCTAGACTTTCATTCCATTCTCCTTTTGAAGAAAGACCGTTCATTTTTGCTCTGTGAGCAAAAACCTCCTGAACTTTTGTTGTGTCATTTAAATTTTTTCCAAATGCTTGTAAGGCACTCGCTTGTAAAGCTCGCCCGTAAGAGAATGTTATGAGAAAATTAGAATCATTTATTTTGTTTATCTCATTCAAATTTTTACTTGCTTCTATTTCAGTTTGTCCACCAGATAAAAAAGCTATTCCAGGAACATCACTAGGAACATTTTTTTTCAAACAATCGAGTGTTTTTTTGGCTATTTCTTCCGAACTAACTTTTTTTGAACATTTAGAGCCTGGCAATATCATATTAGGCTTTAGTATGGTTCCTTTTAAATTTACTTTATGAATTGCTAATTCATTAAAACATTCATTTAAAACATCTGCTGTAACCTTATAACATTTTTCAATATCATGAGTTCCATCCATTAACACTTCTGGTTCTACAATTGGAACCATATTAGTTTCTTGAACCAAAGCAGCGTATCTTGCAAGTGCATGAGCATTTGATTTAATACTTTGTACTGATGGATATTTCTCTCCAATATTATAAACACCTCTCCATTTAGTAAATCTGGCTCCCATCTTATAATATTCTTGCAACCTACCTCTTAAACCATCTAGTCCTTCTGTAATTGTTTCATCCAAAGACCCTGATAAAGGCTTGGCCCCAGCATCAACTTTAATACCTGGTATAGAACTGTTTTGTGATATTAGCTCACATACAGTCAAGCCAGTCAATGTTTTTTGTCTAATTGTTTCGTCAAATAAAATAACTCCACCAATATAGTCTTTCATTGCCTTTGAACTAAAAAGTGTTTCTCTGAAACTTAATCTATTTTTTTCAGTGTCTTCAACATTTACGCTAGTCAATCTTTTTTTCATAGTGCCAGAACTTTCGTCAGCGGCTAATATTCCTTGTCCTTTAGCACAAATTTTTTTAGCAATTTCTTCTAAACTCATAAAACAGTATTTATTTTAAAACACTTAGTCCAGGCAAGTCTTTTCCTTCTAAAAATTCTAAAAAAGCCCCGCCCGCTGTTGATAAGTGTGTAAATGACAATTGTTTTTTTATTTTGTTTACAGCCGAAATTGTATCGCCTCCACCAAGCACAGATATTAAAGATTTATTAGTTGTATTTATAGAAATTTTTTCAGCGATTGAATTAGTTCCTTGAGCGAAGTTTTTATTTTCAAAGAAACCAGCAGGACCGTTCCACAAAACAGTATTTGATTGTTCGATCAAATCTTCAATATTTTTAACTGTTTGTGGACCTATATCTAAGATCATTTCATTTTTTTCAACTTTGTCTTGTTTTTTGGTGGTGCTTGAGCCCTCAAAGGACTTAGACACATTACAATCTATTGGTATTATTATTTCACAATTATTTTTTTTCGCTTCTTCATATATTACATCTATTATTTTTTTTGAATTTTTTTCAATCAAAGACTTACCAATATTGAACCCATTATATTCTATAAAATTATTTGCCATAGCCCCAACAATTACTATGTTATTTACTTTTTTTATTAAATTAGAAATTACTTTTATTTTTGTGGAAATTTTTGAACCTCCAATAATACATGTAACTGGTTCTTTTTTTTCATTTATTACAAGGTTAATTGACTTAATCTCTTTTTCTATTAGTGGTCCCGCATAAGAATGTTTAATAAATTTTGTAATTTTATGTATGGAAGCTTGTTTTCTGTGTGAGCAAGAAAATGCATCGTTAATATAAATATCTCCAAGATCCGCTAGAATTTTTGCAAAAGATTCATTGTTAGTACTTTCTTCTTTAAAAAATCTGATATTATCAAATAAAATGATTTCACCTGGTTTTAAATAAGAAGTTTTTGTTTTCGTTTCTTGATTGATATTTCCCATATAAAAATAAATATTTGAAGAAATTTTTTTTTTTAAATATTTGTATATAGGAATTAAAGAAAACTCACTATTTCTTGTTCCTTCTGGTCTTCCAAGATGAGTAATAATAATGATTTTAGCTTTTTTCATTATCAAACTTTTTAGAAAAGGTATAATTACATTAATTCTTGTGAAGTCCTGAATATTTTTATTTTTTAGTGGAACGTTTAAGTCTAACCTTAAAATTATTGTTTTATTTTTAATATCTAAATTATCGGGAAAGTATTTTATTCCTGCCATTTTAACTTTTTAAATCACTCTCTAAGTTTTTTTTGAATCAAAGAAACTATTTTATCAGTTGTTAAGTCAAAATGATTAAATATTTGTTTATAAGGTGCACTTTCTCCAAAAACGTCTAGGCCCAATGCAATACCTTTATTTCCAAGGTATTTATTCCATGAAATTGTGCTGCCTGCTTCAATTGTAATTATAATTGAAGATTTTTCTAAAATCTTTTCTTTATATTCATCAGGTTGAGCATCAAATAATTCTTGGCAAGGCATTGAAACCACTTTGGAGTCAATATTATTTTCTTTTAATTGTTTTTGCGTGGCTAATGCAAGTTCCACCTCTGAGCCAGAGGCGACTAAAGTAACTTTATTTTCGTGAGAAGTAATTTTCACCTCGTATGCACCTAAAGCACATTTATTTTCTTTTATATAATTAGGATTAATATACGGAAGTTTTTGTCTTGATAAAGCTATTACACTAGGCTTATTTTTATTTTTTAAAGCTATTTCCCAACACTCAAGTGTTTCATTGACGTCTGCAGGTCGAAAAACATTAAGGTTAGGAATAGCTCTTAACCCTGAAAGTTGTTCGATTGGTTGGTGAGTAGGACCATCTTCTCCTAGTCCGATAGAGTCATGTGAAAAAATATAAATTACTTGTAAACCCATTAAAGCTGACAACCTAATTGATGGTTTACAATAATCAGAAAAAATTAAAAATGTACCACCATAAGGAATTAAACTACCATATAAAGCTAGGCCGTTCATTGTTGCTGCCATACAATGCTCTCTAACTCCGTAGTGAATATAGTTACCATTAAAATTTTTTGAAGAAATTATTTTAGAGTTTTCAGTTTTGGTATTATTAGATCCACTCAAATCTGCTGAGCCACCAATTATATTAGAAGAAAGTTTTGTTACACACTCTATTACTCCCTGCGAACAATTTCTTGTTGCCATACTAGGTTTTGATTCAAAATATTTCTCTTTTTCTTTAATTATTAAATTTTCAAGTTCATTTAAACTTAAGTTTTGTATAAAATTTTTTAATTCTAATTTAATTTTTTCACTTTTTTTATTTAATGTTTCATTCCATTTTTTTTCTAATTCAATACCTTTTTTTCCAATTTCTCTCCATGAATTCAAAATATCGCTGGGTATAGAAAATGGTTCATTATTCCATTTTAATTTTTTTCTTACTAATGATATTTCTTCATTCCCTAAAGGTGAACCGTGAGATGATGCTTTCCCAGATTTATTTGGAGAACCATAGCCGATCACTGTTTTGCAGGATATTAGTGTCGGTTTATTAGATTTTGAAGCTTTGGTAATTGCTTTTGATATTTGTTTTTCGTTATGCCCATTTACCTCTATAAAGCTCCATCCATATGACTCAAATCTTTTTTTGTAATTATCTGAAACACTTAAAGAAGTTGAACCATCTATTGAAATTTTATTATTATCAAAAAATACTATTAGATTTTTTAATTTTAGATGACCAGCTAAACTCATTGCTTCATGACTTATACCCTCCATTAAATCTCCATCACTAGCTATCACATAAGTCTTATTATTTATTAAATTTGCACTAAACTTTTTTCTATAAATTTCTTCTGCTATAGCCATACCAACAGAATTTGCTAAACCCTGTCCTAGTGGCCCCGTAGTAGTTTCAATGCCTGTTCCTTTTTTATATTCAGGATGTCCAGCGCAAATTGAATTTAACTGTCTGAAATTTTTAATGTCCTCTATAGAAATGCTTTTATATCCAGTTAAAAATAATAAAGAGTATAAAAGCATCGAACCATGACCGGCCGACAAAATAAAACGATCTCTATTAATCCAATTGGGATTTTCTGGATTAAACCTCAGGTGGTATTTAAACAATACAGTCGCAACGTCCGCCATACCCATTGGCATGCCAGGGTGACCAGAGTTTGCCTTTTGCACAGCGTCAATTGATAAAAATCTTATTGCGTTTGCTAAATGATTAAATTTTGTATTCACTATTAAAATACCTATATAGACTTAAAGTCTCTATATCAATAATATGATATAAAAAAAATTAAATGAACAATTTTGAAAATAAAGAAAAAAATTTAAATAATTTATTAGATAAACTAAGCAATCTTACTGTAAGTTATTCACAGTCATCGTACAATTCTGAAAAAATTAAATCAGAAAAAAATCAATTAGAGAGTGAAAAAAAAGAATTAGAAAAAAAACATGACGAATTAATTAGAGAACACAAGTATTTAAAAGAAAGATTAGTTCTTCTTCAAAAAGAAGTTGAAAAAAGATCAGACATTGAAAAAAAATTTAACCAAGACATAGATGAACTAAGTCAAGAAACCGAAAACCTTGTAGAAGAAATAGATAAATGGCAAATATAAATATAAAATTTAATGGAAAAGACTACCTCCTTTCATGTGACGACGGTCAGGAAGAGTCCTTAAAAAAACTTACTATTTTTTTAGATAAAAAATATACTGAACTTAAAGATAAACTTGGAAATATTGGTGAAAATAAACTACTGCTTATTACAACGATCAAACTAATAGATGAATATTTTAATTTAAAAGAAAAAGTAACAAACCAAAAAGCAAAACTAGATGAATTATCTAACAAATTCATCGAATTAAAAAAATTAGCTATTAAGTATAAAGAAACTAAAGAAAGTCAAATTGAAATTTTAAATACGGATATTGATAAATTTAAAAAAGAAATTGAAAAAAACAACCAAAGTTATGAAGTAATGATCGATAGAACAACAAAGTCTTTAGAAAAAATAATTAACCACACCAGTAACAAATCCAAAATTCAATAAATGTCGAAAAAAGAATATTTAAGAAAAAAATTCTTAAAGTTAAGAAAAAAAAATTATTTTGATATAAATCCTAGTTTCTTTAATCCACTTATTTCTCTTTTAAAAAAAAAATGGTAAAAAATTTAAAAGTATTTCGATCTATTACCCAACTAATTATGAAGTGAATTTATTGAAAATCTTTCAATGTAACTTTTTTAATAGCTTTGAAAAATTATTACCTGTCATATTAAAAAAAAATACTATGATATTTTATAAATGGAATTATAAAGAAATTTTAACTGTAAATAAATTCGGTATATTAGAGCCATTGAAAAATGGGAAAAATGTAGTACCTAAAGTTATGATTTTACCTTTATTAGCCTTTGATAATAATAAAAACAGGCTTGGATATGGAAAAGGCTATTATGATAAATTTTTAAATAAATATATAAAAAAAAATAGGAACATAATCACAATCGGTGTGGCATTTTCATTTCAAAAATATCACAAACTTCCTACTTCTAAATTTGATGTAAAACTAAATTACATTTTAACTGAAAAAGGTTTATTAAGGTAAGATGAATATATTAATTCTCGGAGATATAATGGGCCCTTCAGGCCAAAAATGTATAAAAAAAAATTTAGAAGAGATTATTCAAAACAATAAAATAGATTTTACAATAGTTAACGGTGAAAATGCTGCTGAAGATGGAAAGGGTATTACAAAAGAAATATCAGATGAATTATTTAAATTAGGAGTAGATGTAATTACTTCTGGTAATCATATATTTGACAAAGAAGAAACAGTAAATCTTATTAAAAATGAAAATAGATTATTAAGACCTGCTAACATGGCTGAAGGAACTCCCGGAAAAGGATATAATATTTTTTTTGCAAAAAATAAAAAAACTAGAGTAGCTGTAATAAATTTAATGGGTAACGTATTTATGCGAAAAACAAACGATGTGTTTCAGATTGCAAAAGACATTATAAAAAAAATTGTTTTAAAAAAAGATGCTGATTATGTCATCGTAGATTTTCATGGCGAAACAACAAGTGAAAAAATGGCTTTTGGACACTTTTATGATGGAAAAGTAACTTGTATAGTTGGAACACACACCCATGTTCCTACTGCTGATACAATGATTTTAAAAAATGGTACAGCTTATCAAACTGATATAGGCATGTGCGGAGATTATAATTCAGTTATTGGTATGAATAAAGAAAACTCTGTAATGAAATTTTTAAAAGATAAAAATGCTAAGCAACATTTTCCTGCATTAGGAGAAGCAACATTATCTGGAATTATAGTAGAGGCAGATAAAAAGACAGGATTAGCAAAAAAAATTAGAAGAATTATTTCAGATGGAATATTAAAGAGTTGATTATGGCAGGACATTCTCATTGGGCAGGTATTAAACATAAAAAAGGAAGAGCAGATAAAGAAAGATCAAAAATTTTTTCTAAACTTTCTAGAGAAATAACAGTAGCAGCGAAATTAGGTGACAAAGATCCAGCTATGAATCCTAGACTTAGAACAGCTATACAATCTGCAAAACAATCTAATATGCCAAAAGACAATATTGCTAGGGCAATAAGTAAGTCAGAGTTAAATATGGATCAAAATTTTCAAAATTTAAGATATGAAGGTTTTGGACCTTTTAATGTAGCTTTTATTATAGAAACTTTAACTGATAATAAAAATAGAACAGCATCAAGTATAAGAACTACACTTCAGAAAAACGGTGGAAGATTAGGAGAAACAGGGTCAACAACTCATTTATTTTTTAACTGCGGGGTAATTAAAATTGCGAAAAAAAAAATTACAGACGAAAACATTTTAGAGCTCGCTATTAACGCAGGAGCTAAAGATTGTATAAGCAATAAAAATATTCACGAAATAATATCTGAAAAAGATGATTTTTATAAAGTTAAGAGTGAAATTGAAAAAAAAATTGATAGTTTTGATTATTCGGGAATAGAGTGGAGACCTAATAGTTATTTAAATTTAAACATCGAAGAGAGTAATAAAATATCTCAAATACTAGAGTATTTAGATCAAGATGATGATGTTCAAGACATCTTTATCAACTGCAATATTGAAATGAGTTAAAATGAGAATTATTGGTATAGACCCTGGTTTAAGTGGAGCAATAGCAGTTTTAGATGATCAAAAAGTTAAATGCATTTTTGATATGCCTGTGATGTCTGAGGGAAAAAAAAATAAAAGACAATTAAACAGCGCACTACTTGTAAGTCTTTTAAAAGAAAATATTAACTCCAAAGAAGACACCATAATTGTTGTAGAGCAGGTAAATGCCATGCCCGGTCAGGGAGTTACAAGTATGTTTAACTTTGGTCAAACTTTTGGAGCAATCAAAGGAATATCAGCAGCATTGGGGCTTCCAATATTTTTTGTTCGTCCGGCGAAATGGAAGAAGCACTTTGAATTGATTAATTCTTCAAAAGATGCCAGCAGAACCAAAGCTATAGAGATGTATCCATTACTTTCAGGTCAATTGTCAAAAAAAAAAGATGTAAATAAGTCAGATGCCATACTAATTGCAAGATTTTACAGTGAAACAAGCTTTGATTATAAGCAATAATAGACTTTTTAAATTTAAATTTCTGTTAAAATTCGTCAAATTCATGACACAATCTAAAAGTATTGAAACATATGGAACAAGAAATAGCTTCACAAATTGTTGGACTGGGAGGAAATACAGATTTCTCTTTATGGAAATTGTTTTTAAGAGCAGACTTTGTAGTTAAATCTGTAATTATTATTCTCTTAGCTAGCTCAGTATATTCTTGGGCATTAATTTTCGATAAGTATAAATTATTTAAAAAGATAAATATTACAACCGAGGACTTTGAAAATAAATTTTGGAAATCAAAATCAGCTGAAAGTTTTAACAATAGCTTGTCTTCAAAATCAAATGATCCAATCACATTGATATTTAAAGATGCAATGAACGAATTATTAAAAACTAAATCCAAATCTAGTGCAGTTCAAATTGCAAGAGTTGAAAGAGTTTTAGAAATTTCATCTGATAGGCAAATGAAAAAAATTGAAAATAACTTTACTTTTTTAGCGACCATAGGTGCAACAGCGCCTTTCATAGGTTTATTTGGAACAGTTTGGGGAATTATGAATTCTTTTCAGTCAATCGCAATATCGAGAAATACAAGCTTAGCCATAGTAGCTCCAGGAATAGCAGAAGCTTTATTTGCAACTGCTTTAGGATTGCTCGCTGCAATTCCAGCTGTTATTGCTTTTAACAAATTTAACAGTGATTCAAGAAGATATTCATCACGAATTGAAAATTTTTGTAAAAGATTTTTGTCAATAATCTAATTATTATGGGATTTAATACTAATCGCTCAAAAAAAGAATTAATGAGTGAAATTAATGTAACTCCATTCGTGGACGTTATGTTAGTTTTATTAATTATCTTTATGGTTACTGCTCCTTTATTGACAGTTGGAGTACAGGTTGATTTACCAGAGTCAGCAGCAGATTCACTGCCTGATGATCAGGAGCCGTTAACAATTACTATAAATTCAAAAGGTGAGGTTTTTATTCAAGAACACAAAGTAACTTATAAGAAAATCGTACCGAAGTTACTTGCAATAGCAAAAAACAGAACAGATACAAGAATTTACGTAAGAGGCGATAAAACTATTAACTATGGAAGAGTTTTAGAAGTAATGGGAACTTTGTCAGGAGCTGGATTTTCAAAAGTGGCCCTTATATCCGAGCCTTATAAAAATTAAAAATTAAATGACAAAAAGTTTAATTTACTCAGTTACGTTTCATTCAATTATGATATTACTCACTGTACTATCATTACCATTCATGACACGGCAGCCAATTGAATTACCTCCAATAGTTTCAGTCGAGTTGATTCAGATTTCAGATAAAACAAATATTCCATACGCTCCAAAAGCGAGAAAAACTATTGAAGAAGTAAAAAAAAAAGAGGAAAAAAGAGTAGTATCAGAACAAGCACCACCATCAGCTAAAGCAAAAGAAAAGCCTGATAGAATACCTTTGCCTAATGATAAAAAAGAAGAAAAAAAATTAGTTGAAAAAAAACAAAATCCTGAAGAAATTAAACCAGAAATTCGACAATCTTCAGAGTTTGAAAAAAAAGAAATTATTAACAGCAATGAAATAGCTGCTTTAATCGATAAAGCCAAAGAACAAGAGGTTATAAAGCAAAAAAATTTCAACAAATTGACACAAAGCAGCGTTAAAAACTCATTTGCTACAGGCCTGACTTTATCCGAAGAAGATGCTTTGAGAGCTCAAATATTTGGATGTTGGAGCGTGCCTCTAGGGTTGCCATACGATAATAATTTGTTAGTAAGAATTAAGTTAGAATTAAAAAAAGATGGAACTATAATGAAATCTGAAATATTAGATCATGAAAGAATGAATAGACCTGGACAAAAGTTTTACAAAATTTTAGCAGAAAGTGCTTTAAGAGCTGTAAGGCTTTGTCAGCCATTGAGAGTGCCACCAACTGGATATGAAAAATGGAAAAATATACAATTAAATTTTGATCCAACAGAAATGCTACAAGGTTAGAATGAAAATTTTTTTTATTTCCATATTTATCTATGCACTAAATTTTAATATTGCATTTGCTTTAATTCAAGTAGATATAACGAGAGGTAATTTGGACCCTCTTCCAATTGCTGTTTCACCATTACATGTAGACCCTGCATCTGAAAAGATAGAAGGAATTAAAGTAAAAAATTTAGGTGAAGATATCTCAAAAGTTATTGAAAATAATTTTAGATCTACAGGTTTGTTTAATCCATTAAAAAAAGAGGCTTTTGTTCAAAAGCCAGACATCGCACATCTTAAACCAAGATTTGAAGATTGGAGATTAATAAAAGCTCAAGCATTAATTACGGGCAAGCTTTTAGTTAAAGATGGAAAACTAAAAGTTGAATTTAGATTATGGGATCTAACCGCTTCTAAAGAATTAGCAGCTTTAGCTTTCACAACAACCCCAGCTAATTGGAGAAGAGTTTCACATATTATTTCTGATAAAATTTATGAACGACTAACAGGTGAAAATGGTTATTTTGATACAAGAGTTATATACGTTTCAGAAACTGGACCCAAATCTCAAAGAATAAAAAGATTAGCAATAATGGATCAAGATGGTCATAATACAAAGTATTTAACCCTAGGTAATGAATTAGTTTTAACACCTAGGTTTAATCCAACAAATCAGATGGTTACTTATTTGTCATATTTTAGAAATTTACCAAGAGTTTATTTATTAGATATAGAGACTGGCAAACAAGAAGTTGTAGGTAATTTTCCTGGAATGACTTTTGCCCCAAGATTTTCTCCTGATGGAAAAAAAATAATTATGAGTTTTGCAAAAGATGGAAATTCAGATATTTTTACAATGGATCTAGAGACAAGAGTAGTAGAAAAAATAACAGAACATTCTTCAATAGATACTTCACCTTCATACTCTCCTGATGGTAAGTACATATGTTTTAATTCGGACAGAAGTGGATTGCAGCAAATTTATGTAATGAACAGCGATGGAAGTAACGTCAAAAGAATTACTTTTGGAAATGGAATATACGGTACTCCAGTTTGGTCTCCAAGGGGAGATTTGATAGCTTTCACCAAAGTAAGAAAAGGCAAATTTTATATTGGAGTAATGAGAGCTGATGGTACTGGAGAAAGACTTTTAACAGAAAATTATTATCAAGAAGCTCCTTCCTGGTCTCCAAATGGAAGATTGTTAGTTTTTTACAGAGAAACGAAGTCAGGGCCTAAAGGAGAGGGTTTTTCAGCTAAACTTTGGTCTATAGATATAACAGGTTATAATGAAAGACAAATTAAGACAGAAACTGATGCATCTGACCCATCTTGGTCTTCATTACTCTCAAAGTGAGGTATTTATTATGTAATTTAGGCTTGAATAATGTAAAAGAATTTGAAATATTGCAACAATCAACTTAGGGGAAAAAATGGAATTTAAAACGAATTTAAAAAATATACTTTTAGTAATACTTGCGACAGTAGCATTAAGTGCTTGTTCGACTGCTAAAAAAGCAGGATCAACATCAGGAGATGTTTATACAGGTACTGATACTGTTGAGTATTTAGCAGCAGGAGTAGCGGACAGAGTATTCTTTGCTACAAATAAAACTTCTCTAACTACTAAATCAAGAGAGACACTTAGAAAGCAAGCGACTTATTTAAGAAAAAATAAAAAACTTAACGTTACAATAGAGGGTCACGCAGATGAAAGAGGTACTAGAGAGTACAACTTAGCTTTGGGTGAACGAAGAGCTAACGCTGCAAAAGATTACTTGATGACTTATGGTATTTCTGGAAAAAGAATATCAGTAATATCTTATGGTAAAGAGAGACCTGCAAATTCAGACTCATCTTCACTAGCCTGGTCTCAAAACAGAAGATCAGTAACAGTTAAAGTAAAATAAACAAGTAAACACTATTTAGACCCATTACTTAACTAGTAATGGGTCTTTTTTTTGCCATTTTGTATATCTAAATATTAAAGTAAATGAGGTTATCAAAAAAATATATTTTTGTCATTTTAACTGCTTTATTATTACAAATTAGCCCTTTAAAAGCTGATGAAAAAATTGACGCAATAGTAGATCAAATACAAATAATTTCACAAGATTTAAAAACACTTGAAAAAGCAGTTTATAGCGGACCAGATATCTCAAATGTAAATACTTTATCTTCGAATGGTTTAAACGAAGATGTATTAACTAAACATCTTCTAAAACTAAATGAAATTGAAGATCAGTTCAGGGAATTAACGAATAAATTTGAAGAAGTACATTTTAAGATGGACAAATTATCAGCAAGAGTAACTAAAATTCAATCTGATACACAATTAAGGTTAACTGATATAGAAACAGGTAATCCACAAAACGTAAATACAAATCAAGTTAATAAAAAAAAGAAACAAGTTAGTCTGCCTGGCACAGGACAAGCCCAAGATTTTGGTGCAAACCCAGGTTATGACACTACTAATCTACCTGACAAACAAGAAATTAATTCAATTGAATCTGCCGCAACAGTTATTACAAGAGAACCAGAAAAAAAAGAATCTTTATTACCAGACAAACCTCCAGTAGAACAATATGATTTTGCGGTTAGCTTTATGAAAGTTGGTGACTACGAAACTGCTGAATTTGCATTAAAAGAATTTATAGACAAAAATAAAGATCATGACCTAGCAGGCAATGCCCAATACTGGTATGGAGAAACATTTAGAATAAGACAATTATATTCTGATGCTGCCTCAGCTTATTTAGAAGGGTATCAAAACTATCCAAAAAGTCAAAAAGCCCCTGACAACCTTTTAAAACTTGGAATAACAATGGTCCAGTTAGGTGAAAAAGAGCAAGGATGTACAATGATAACTGGCATAAAAAAACAATATCCAAAAGCTAGTAAGTCTGTGTTACAAAAAGCTCAGTATGAGCAAAAAAAATTCAAATGTATTAAATCTTAAAAATTTAATAACCAAAGATAAGATTATTTTAAACACTTATTCTTTGTTTAAAAAGAGTATCGGCAATTATAAAAAAAAAAAACTAGTCGCAGCAATTTCTGGCGGTCCAGATAGCCTAGCTTTGGCCGGTTTGTTAAAAATCTTAGAGTATGAAAAAAAAACAAAAGTGTTCTATGTGTTAGTTGACCATAGCATTAGAATGTCATCACAGAAAGAGGCACAAAAAGTAAAAATATTATTAAAGAAAAACAAAATTTCATTAAAAATATTAAAAAATAAAAAAAAAATTGATAGAAATATTCAAAGTATTGCAAGAGAGGTTAGGTATGAACTTCTTTCAGGTTTTTGTAAAAAGAATAATATTAATCACATACTAACTGCCCATCACAGAGATGATCAGGTAGAAACCTTCTTAATAAGGCTATCAAGGGGAAGCGGAGTTCAGGGCTTATCTGGTATGGATTTAACCTCATCTTTAAACAAAAGAATAAAAATTATTAGACCCTTGCTAGACTGTAAAAAAGAAAATTTGATTTATGTTGCTAAAAAAATATTTGGTAAATATTTTAAAGACCCGTCTAATAAGAATAAAAAATATTTAAGAACTAAAGTTAGAAATTTAAAAAAAACACTTGAAAATAGTGGCCTCTCTTATGATCAAATATTAAAATCTATTAAAAATTTAAGTTCTACTAGAGATACTTTGAATAAATATATTAGTAGTCTTTATAAAGAAAATGTATCTATTAAGAAAAAAAAAGTATTAGTTAAATATGACCACATATCTAAAGAAACAACAGAAATACAGTTAAAATTATTTGGTAAAATTTTGAAAAATTATACTAAGTCTTATTATCCACCTAGGTCAAAAAAAATATTAAATTTAATTGAAAAATTAAGACAAGGAAAAATCAAGAATTTGAATTTATCAGGCTGTTCAATTCAAAAAATTGGTAGTTTCATTGAGATAAAAAAATGAAGCAAAAAAATAATAGTTTTTTCAAGAAAAAAGTTAAATTTTGCCTTATTTAAGATAAATTGTCTCGTATATTGATTGGACTTGATTAATTAAATAAAATACTTATTTAAAAGATATGAATATAAAAAATTTACTAATGTGGGCCTTAATTGTTTTTTTATCTATAGGGCTATTCAATTTATTTCAAAATCCAGATAAAATAAAGTCTACTGGAGAAAGTATTCCGTTTTCAAAATTTTTAAGCGAAGTTGACTCCGGACGAGTGATAAATGTAGAAATTCAAGGCAATAATATTAGTGGACTTCTATCTGATGGAAATAAATTTAAAACTTATTCACCAAACTACCCTAATTTAGTAGAAATACTCTCTGAAAAAGAAGTGAGTATTGTTGCGACTCCATTAGAAGATAAAATGCCTTCTTTATTAGGTGTGCTTTTATCTTGGTTTCCAATGCTACTTTTAATAGGTGTTTGGATATTTTTTATGAGACAAATGCAAGGTGGTAAAGGTGGGGCGATGGGTTTTGGAAGATCAAAAGCAAAACTTTTGACAGAAGCTCAAGGAAAAGTGACCTTTAATGATGTGGCTGGTGTAGAAGAAGCCAAAGAGGAAGTTGAAGAAATTGTGGAATTTTTAAAAGATCCAAAAAAGTTTAGCCGACTTGGTGGAAAAATACCTAAAGGAGCTCTTTTGATTGGCCCTCCAGGGACTGGAAAAACTTTACTTGCAAAAGCGATTGCGGGTGAAGCTAACGTTCCTTTTTTTTCAATCTCAGGATCAGATTTTGTTGAAATGTTTGTTGGAGTTGGAGCTTCACGAGTGAGAGATATGTTTGAGCAAGGAAAAAAACATTCTCCTTGTATAATTTTTATTGATGAAATAGATGCTGTAGGTAGAAGCAGAGGAGCTGGTTTAGGTGGAGGGAATGATGAGAGAGAACAAACTCTTAACCAATTATTAGTTGAAATGGATGGCTTTGATACAAATGAAGGAATAATTCTTATAGCCGCAACCAACAGACCTGATGTTTTAGATCCAGCGCTTTTAAGACCTGGTAGATTTGATAGACAAGTCGTCGTAGGCAATCCTGATATAATTGGCAGAGAAGCAATACTAAAAGTCCATATCAAAAAAATTAATACTGGGCCAGACGTTAAACTTAGAACTATCGCAAGAGGAACACCAGGATTTTCTGGAGCCGATTTGGCTAACTTAGTAAATGAGTCAGCTTTGTTAGCTGCAAGGAAAAATAAAAGAGTTGTTACTATGTCAGATGTAGAAGAAGCTAAAGATAAAGTCATGATGGGAGCTGAAAGAAGATCAATGGTTATGAGCGAAGATGAAAAAAAACTTACAGCTTATCATGAAGGAGGCCATGCAATAGTAGCTTTAAATGAAAAAGCTTCTGATCCTATTCACAAAGCAACTATTATACCAAGAGGTCGAGCATTAGGAATGGTTATGAGACTTCCAGAAAGAGATCAATTATCTATAACTAGAGAAAAAATGTATTCAGATATAGCGGTAGCAATGGGTGGTAGAATTGCTGAAGAAATTATATTTGGTCACGATAAAGTAACCTCAGGAGCTTCTTCAGACATTGATATGGTGACTAAGATGGCAAAAAATATGGTTACTAAATACGGAATGAGTAAAGAATTAGGTCCAATAGCTTATGGTGAAAATGAAGAAGAAGTTTTTTTAGGTAGGTCTGTCACTAAACAACAAAACATGTCAGAGGACACAGCTAAAAAAGTTGACTCTGAGGTAAAAGCAATAGTTCAAAAAGGATACGATAGAGCTCAAAAAGTGCTTACAGAAAAAATTGATGATTTACACAAATTAGCCAAAGCTTTATTGATTTATGAAACTCTTTCAGGTGACGAAATAAGAGACCTGATACTTAAAGATATAAAACCAACAAGATCATTCAAAGACGATAAAGAGGAGAATGGCAAAGATTCTTCAGCATTAGACTCTCTAGGTTTGAAACCAAAACCAGCAATTTAAATAATAATGAAGAAGTATTACACACGCGCGTGTAACTTTTATTATGGTGTATCTGCGCAATCGTTAATTAAAAAAAAATTAGCCCTACCTTTGTGTGGAAATAAAAAAATAGCTTTCGATAAATTAGAGATATTTACTAGAGAAAAAAATAAAATATCCTCAAAGGTTATAAATTTAAAAAAAATAAGTCATCTTCCAACTTTATTAAAAAAAAAAAATTAAAACAGATATCGTAAAAATTACAAAAAAAAGAAAAAAATTTTCTGAAACAACAATAATGGGCATTTTAAATATGACGCCTGATAGTTTTTCAGATGGAGGAAAATTTAACAGTGTAAAAAAGGGTTTACAACAAATTAATTTAATGATTTCATCAGGTGCATCAATAATTGACGTTGGAGGTGAGTCTACTAGACCTGGTTCAAAAAATATACCATCAAATATTGAATGGAAAAGAATTGAAAAGATAGTTAAAATTTTCAAAAAAAGGTACCCTAAAATATTACTATCAATTGATACGAGAAAATCTTTTATAATAAAAAAATCCAAAAAATATAAAGCTGATATAGTCAATGATGTTTCAGGATTTAAACATGATCCTGAAATGTTTAAATATATTAAAGATAAAAACTTATGGAAAGTTATTCATCATATGCAGGGAAATCCCAATACTATGCAAAAAAATCCTAGATACAAAAATGTATTACTTGATATTTATGATTTTTTTGAAAATACAATAAATAAAAAATTTAAAAAAAATGATCATTTAAATAAAATTATAATTGATCCAGGTATAGGTTTCGGAAAAAAATTGAAACATAATTTGATGCTAATAGCTAAAATTTCTTTATTCCATTCGTTGGGTTTTCCTATACTAATAGGCACATCCAGAAAAAGATTTATAAATCAAATTTCTGGTAAATTTGATACACCAGAGAGAATAGGTGGAACAATATCTTCAATTTTGTTTACACTCTCTCAAGGAATTCAAATTTTTAGAGTACATGATGTAAAAGAAGTAAAACAAGGAATTTTAGTTTATAAAAAGTTATTAAATCAATGAAAAAAAAATATTTTGGAACCGATGGTATCCGCGGGACTGTAAATCAAGGAAATATTAATGGAGAGAAATTTTTTAAATTTGGACTCGCAGCAGGTACATATTTTAAAAATCAAAAGAAAACAAAACAAACAGCAATTATCGCGAAAGATACAAGATTATCTGGTTACACACTTGAGCCAGCCTTAGTTTCGGGTCTTGCTTCAGCAGGCATGCATATAACGACCCTAGGACCTTTACCTACGAATGGTTTGGCAATGTTAACTAAATCAATGAAATCTAATCTAGGAATAATGATTACAGCTTCCCACAACCCATTTTACGATAATGGTTTAAAATTATTTGGTCCCGATGGATTAAAACTTTCAGATAAAATTGAAAAAAAAATTGAAAAACTGATTGACTCACAAACATTAAAACAATTGTCGAATCCTAATATTCTTGGAAGAGTCAAAAGAATTGAAAATGCAAATGAGAAATATATTAAGATACTAAGAAAAAACTTTCCTACAAATTTTAATTTAAAAGGAATTAAAATAGTTATAGATTGTGCAAATGGCGCTGGATATAAAGCTGCGCCCAAATTGTTCTCAGAATTAGGTGCCAAAGTAATATCACTTGGAATAAATCCTAACGGTTTAAATATCAACAAAGAGTGTGGATCAACATATCCAAAAAAACTTATAAACTATGTTAAAAAACATAGAGCAAAATTGGGGATTTCATTAGATGGTGACGCTGATAGAATTATAATGTGTGATGAAAAAGGAAAAATTATTGATGGAGATCAAATAATAGCAATGTTGGCTAAAAGATGGAAAAAAAAGAAAATTCTTAGAGGAGGAGTCGTTGGAACACTTATGTCAAACTATGGGTTAGAACAATTTTTAAAAAAAGAAAAAATAAGATTTTTAAGATCTAACGTAGGAGATCGTTACGTTAAAGAAGTGATGAAAAAAAATAATTTTAATTTAGGTGGAGAACAGTCCGGACATATAATTTTAGGAAAATTTGCTACTACAGGAGACGGCTTGTTAGTTGCTTTAGAAACTTTATTTTCATTAAGAAAAGGTAAAAAAGCTAGTAAATTATTTAATGTTTATAAATCTGTACCACAAATATTAGAAAATATTATTGTTAAAGATAAAAACATTATAAAAACTAAAAAATGCAAAAAAGCAATAAAAAAAGCAAATAAAATTATAAAAAATTATGGAAGACTTTTGGTTAGAAAATCTGGAACTGAACCGAAAATAAGAATTATGGGTGAGTCAAATAACAAAATGCTTTTAATTAAATGCATAAAAATAATAAAAAAATCTATTAAATAAGTGAAACCTAAATCTAAAGTACTAATCATCGCAGGGTCAGATTCTTCAGGAGGTGCAGGAATACAAGCCGACATAAAAACAGTAACTGCATTAGGATCTTACGCAATGACAGCAATAACTGCAGTAACAATACAAAATACTACTGGAGTTAAGTCTATTGTTTCAATTAGTCCAAAAGAAATTTCAAAACAAATTGAGTTTACATCTAGCGATATTAAACCAGATGCTATTAAAATAGGCATGTTGCATTCTAATGAAGTAGTTTTGGCAGTGATTAAATCAATTAAAAAAATAAAAATCTCTAAAATTGTTTTAGATCCTGTAATGGTTGCTAAAGGAGGTGCAAAGTTAATTGATAACAAAGCTATAAGCACAATTAAAAATAAGTTATTAAAAAAAGTATATTTAATAACACCCAATATTCCTGAGGCTGAAATTTTAACAAAATCAAAAATTAATAGCATTGATGAAATGATAATTGCAGCGCATAAACTTTTAAATCTTGGAGCAAAAAATGTACTTTTAAAGGGAGGACATTTAAAATCAAAAAAAATGTATGATATTTTAGTTAATAAAAAAGAAGTAAAAATTTTTGAAAATAAAAAATATACAACTAAAAATACCCATGGAACTGGATGTACATTATCAAGTGCTATTACAACCTATTTATCGTGTGGAAAACTATTAAAGAAATCTTGTTACTTAAGCATTAAATATGTTAACCAAGCAATAGGATCAAATCTTAAATATGGCAAAGGACACGGTCCGGTAAACCATTTAAATTCAATATTAATCGATAAAAAATTTATATAATGAAAAATGTAGTAGTCGTTGGTTCGCAGTGGGGAGATGAGGGCAAGGGAAAAATTGTTGACTGGCTATCTAGCGAGGCAGATGTAGTTGTTCGTTTTCAAGGAGGTCATAATGCTGGGCATACACTTGTGATTGATGGAGTAACTTATAAACTTAGATTGCTGCCATCTGGAATAGTTCGAAAAAATAAAATTTCAATAATTGGGAATGGTGTAGTTGTAGATCCGTGGGCTCTTCTTCAAGAAATAAAAGAAATCAAGTTAAAAGGAGTGGATGTAAGTGAAAAAAATTTAATTCTTGCTGAAACAGCCAATTTAATTTTACCTTTCCACCAAGAAATGGACGCAATTAGAGAGGATTCGGCAGGAAAAGGAAAGATAGGAACTACAAGAAGAGGTATAGGACCAGCATATGAAGACAAAGTAGGAAGAAGATCGATAAGAGTTATGGATTTGATCTCGGAAGAAAACTTAGATCATAGACTCGAAACCGTTTTAGAACATCACAATGCAATTAGAAAAGGACTCGGAAAAAATATCTTTGAAAAAGATAAGTTAAAAAAAAGTTTATTGGAAATTGCACCTGAAATATTAAAATATTCAAAACCAGTCTGGAAAAAGATCGATGAATTTAAATCTAAGGGAAAAAAAATTTTATTTGAAGGGGCTCAAGGAATTTTACTTGATGTAGATCATGGGACATATCCATTTGTTACATCATCTAATACAGTTGCATCTGCAGCTGCTACTGGAACTGGTTGTGGACCAAATACAATTAATTATGTGCTAGGTATCACAAAAGCCTACACTACTAGAGTGGGAGAAGGTCCTTTTCCCACTGAACTTAAAGACAATATAGGTGAACATTTAGGAAGTAGAGGTAAAGAATTTGGTACTGTTACTAGCAGAAAAAGGAGATGTGGTTGGTTTGACGGAGTTTTAGTAAGGCAAACAATAAAAATATCTGGTATTGACGGCATAGCTTTAACAAAATTAGACGTTTTAGATGAGTTAGAAGAAATAAAATTATGCATTAAGTATGAGGTAAACGGTAAAGAAATGGATTATTTGCCTGCAGCTGTAGATGATCAATTAAAAGTAAAACCTATATATAAAACTTATCCTGGATGGAAAACCTCAACCAAGGGCGTGAGAAATATGAAAGATCTCCCTGCAAAAGCTAGAGATTATGTTCATGCAATTGAAGATTTTATCGGTGCTAAAATATCCAGTATTTCAACGAGTCCCGAAAGAGAAGACACAATACTTTTAGAAGATCCTTTTCAGATTTAATTTGCTGGGAGTAAATTTTTCGATTTACTAGAGTTAATCATAGACTTTTGTAATTTTTCAAATGCTTTTGTTTCAATCTGTCTAATTCTTTCTCTACTAATTTTATATTTCTTACTTAATTCATCTAAAGTTTTTGGGTTTTCTGTTAATCTCCTTGCCGTTAGTATCTCTTTTTCTCTTTCATTTAAAATTTCAATTGCATCATTTAAAAGCTCTTTTTTATCATCATACTCTTGTTTTTGAGAAAGTATTAGTTCTTGGTCTAAATTATCATCTACCAACCAATCTTGCCATTCATCTGTTTCCCCACTTTTTATTGGAGCATTAAGTGATTTTTCTTGGCCCATCATTCGTCTATTCATATTTATTACTTCGCGTGAGTCTACATCTAATCTTTTTGAAATTTCATTTACTTGACCATCTCTCAAATCTCCTTGTTGACCTGGAGCAATTTGATTTTTTATTTTCTTTAAATTAAAAAAGAGTTTTTTTTGAGCAGTAGTTGTTCCCATTTTAACTAAACTCCATGATCTCAAAACATATTCTTGTATAGCTGCTTTTATCCACCACATTGCATAAGTAGCTAATCTAAAACCCTTGTCAGGGTCAAATTTTTTTACTGCTTGCATCAAACCTATATTTCCTTCTGATATCATTTCATTTACTGGAAGGCCATATCCTCTATATCCCATAGCAATTTTAGCAACTAACCTAAGATGACTAGTGACAAGTTTGTGAGCAGCTTTCAGATTTCCATTTTCTTTCCAATTTTTTGCAAGCATATATTCTTCTTCAGCATCAAGCATTGGGAATTTTTTTATTTGAGCCAAATAAAGAGATATCCCTCCAACAGAAGGTGTGGGCAGGTTAGAAATTGTTTTTTTATCAGTCATTTTTTTTATAAATATATATCAAAATTTAAATTTTCAACCACTTAATTTTTCAAGTAAATTAAGCAATTTTTTAAAATCTTTAGGCAATTCAGATTCAAAACTAATAAACTTTTTTTTAACAGGGTGTTCAAAACCTAAACTTTTTGCATGAAGAGCTTGACCATTTAATTTATTAAGATTTTTTTCAAATTCTTTATTTATTTTTTTGAATTTAATATTTTTTTTTCCATATTGTTTATCTCCTAAAAGTGATGCTCCTTTAAACTTCATATGAACTCTAATTTGATGAGTTCTTCCAGTTTCAAGCTCACATTCTAATAAACTAATTTTTGGTACATCCTTAAGATTAAAAACTTTTAAAGTTTTATAATTAGTAATAGCTTTTTTTCCATTAAAATCACTCACACACATTAACTGTCTATATTTTTTATTTCTTGCTATTAATGTCTCTATTCTTCCTTTAAGAGGACGAATTACACCCCATACTAGAGCAAGATATTTTCTATCAATAATATGCTTGCTAAATTGTTCTCCTAATTTTGAATGAGTTAAATTATTTTTTGCTACTACAAGTAGTCCACTAGTATCTTTATCTATTCTATGAACAATTCCAGGTCTAAGTGTTCCATTAATGTCAGAAAGATTATTTTTGTACTTATACATTAAAGCATTAACTAAAGTTTTTTTATAATTTCCTGCACCTGGGTGCACAACCATGCCAACAGGTTTATTTACTATCAAAATATCTTTATCTTCAAAAATAATGTTTAATTTAATTTTAGATGGCTGAATTTTTATTTTAGATGGAATGTGAATTTTTATAAAAACTGCATCTCCAAATTTTATTTTTTTGGAAGGTGATAAAATTATCTCTTCATTTATTTTTACATTTTTTGATTCTATTATCTTTTTAATTGAAGAACGGGTTAAATCAGTGATTTTTTTAGAAAGTATTATATCAAGTCTTTTACCAGCTTCTTTTTCGGATGCTAAAAATTTAATTGTATTATCAATCATATGTATTTAAGTTAACATTAAATGCGTTCGTAGCTCAACTGGATAGAGCGTCTGACTTCGGATCAGAAGGTTGAGGGTTCAAATCCTTCCGGGCGCACCAAAGTTTATACAATCCATTTTTTCAACTTTTCTTTGTTGTTAAGTATATATTCTGGAAAATTTTCATCTAATTCAATCTTTTTTATATTAAAACCTCTGTCAAAAATATCTTCATTATTATTTATTTTATCTTGAATTATTTTTTCATCAGTATTTTTCTCGATATTATATTCTCCATGAGAGTAAGATTTTATTTTAAGCGCTATATTTTCTGGCGAACTTAAAAAAGAAAAATGCCAACCACCTTTAATAATTTGCGTATTAATCTTATCTAGTCTCCAAAACGGATATTCTTTAAATTTCATATCTCTAAATTTTTGAGGCACAGGGAAATTTTTTTTTAAACACATTCTTGAACCCATCCAGTTGCTTTCGTCTAAATTTTGTAAGTTTAATTTGTACATAAACATCATTTGAGAGAAAGCTATAAATTTAGATTTTTTTTTTATTAAATTAAGTTTTTTTAAGTCGGGAATTTCATCCGAGTCTGATAAAATTATTAAATCATTAGCATGAGCTTTCTCAATACCTTTGCTAATATTATTTCTTTGATGTTGTTCTATTATTGACTCACCACCTGTATGTTGCATAAATTTTTTGTCTTGATCAAAATCGGCAACTAAATATTTAATTTTATTTTTATATTTCTTAAAATTATTTAAATTAAAATTTAATTTTTTGTTTTTTCCTTGGTGTGTTTTAGTGGACTCGGAAACAACAAAATAATCTACATACTTATCAAGTATGTTCATTCTTAAATCAATCAGATGATCTTCATTAAAATATTGAAAACAGTCATAAATTGCCATTTATTTTTTTGTAAAAGTAGTTAGCCCTATTTTTTTACCTTCTATTACCGATGAAGAACAGTGTAAATTAGATCTATCAAATATTAACATTGATCCAACTTCCCATTGATAAATAAGTTCAACTTCTAAACCTACTAAATTATCAATATTTTCGTGTGCTAGATAATTTTTATGTATTTTAGCGTCAAAAGGTTTATCACCAAACATTCCTATGTGATCCGATGATCTTTTGTTTTGACCGTAGTTAAGTTTTTTAAACTCTAATTCTTTTTTATCTATAGTAAAATTTGTAGAGTTTCCATAAAATCTATTTTTAAATATAACAGTACTACCTACTGGAGTTAAAGGAATTAAAGTTTGTTTATAAATTTGATCTTCGGGATTAAAACCACCATCAATATGAAGACCAATAGGGTTGTAGCTTTCTTGAAAAAGTCCATATATTTCGTTTCCTTCTTCAGTTACAAGATTATCCATTTTAAAGTCACCGATTTCATTTTTTAGCGTTTCACAAAATAAATCTTCCAAGTGTTTATTATAATTTATCAACCATCTTTTTTTTATTACATTTTGTTTTTTATTATGAACTGTAACCGGTAGCTTGTTATACAGCTCCATAAATTTTTGAATTTCTTCTTTGCTAAATAAACTCTTAATAACTTTAGGTTTACTTTCTGTTTTTTTAATATCTTCTATTTTCGTATGCACAAAATTATTCTCCTATATTAATTAAAGTTCCTCTAATTTTAGCCCCAAAATAAGAGACATAAAAAACTACTATTCCAAGGGCAAAATAAAAGCACGAGATAGCAATAGCTTTAATTATTTGTATATAATTTACAGTATCATAAATTAAAATATTTCTCACCTCTTCAAAGATATGAACCAAGGGTAGAAATTTCGATATAATTTGTAACCAACCTGGCAGAATTTCTATTGGATAATAAATACACCCAAGTGGTGCTAAAAAAAATAAGCTAGCCCAAGCAATATTTTCAAATGATGGCCCGAATCTCATTAAACCTGCGGTAACTAGTAGGCCCAAGGTTATTCCAAATATATATAAAGATATTAGTAAAAATAAAAGTGGTGGCCCTAAGCTTAAAAGCGAAACACCAAAGAAAGGTATTGCCAGTAAAGAGGCAGGAATTAATCCAATTGATGCACGAACAATTGCAGTTAAAGTTAAAGCTGTAATTATTTCACTTATTTTAATTGGAGCTATAAATAAGTTAGTAAAATTTCTACTCCAAATCTCTTCTAAAAACATCATATTATAACTTATACTTGTTCTAAATAAAAAATCATAAAGTATGGCAGCTGTCAAAATTACTCCAACGGCATCATTATAATATGCTGAGTCCATTGTAAAAAATTTAGAAATAAAGCCCCACAAAAATATTTGGATAGATGGCCAGTAAATTAAATCAAGAATTCTAGGGAATGAACTTTTGATCAAATAAATATGTCTTAAGCTAAGACCGTATATTTTAGACCAATTCATTTTTTGACCTTGCTATTTTTAAAAATGTTTCTTCTAAATTATTTCTTCCATGTCTATTAATTAGTTCTTTACAAGTTCCTTTATCAACTACAGATCCCTCTTTCATCATTATTATATTGTCGCATAATCTTTCGACTTCAGACATATTGTGAGAAGCAAGCAGAATTGTTAGTTCATTATTTGATTTATATTTCTCAATATACTCCCTAACAAAATCACCAAGATCTGGATCTAGACTTGCGGTAGGTTCATCTAAAAATAAAATTTTAGGTTTATTTATGAAAGATTTAGCCAAAGAAACTCTATTTTTTTGACCTGATGAAAGTTCACCGTTTTTTTTGTTTAAAAATTGACTTATGTTTAAATCTTCTGATATTTCTTCAATTCTTTGATTTAAATTTTTAACACCATAAAGTCTCGCGTAAACTTCTAAATTTTGTTTAACAGTTAATTTTTTTGGCAATTCAATATAAGGAGATGCAAAATTTAATTTACTCAAAATTTCAATGTTGTTTGAAGTATTAATTTTTACTCCATTAATTAAAATTTCTCCTTCCGATGGACTTATTAAACCTAACATCATTCCTATTGAAGTTGTTTTGCCACAACCATTAGGACCTAATAATCCCATAGTACTATTTTTGTTAATAATAAAACTTATATTATTTACAGCAAAAATATTGTTAAATTTTTTTGATAATTTTTTTACTTCTAATTTCATTTATAATTTTTAGCGTGAATTAATCTATCATTTATTGCTATTCCAATATCTTTATTAGGAATTTTAATAACATAAATTTTTTTGTAATTTAACTTTTTTATTTTTCTGAAAATTTTATATAAATTTGATGCAGCTTCTTTCAAACTTGATTTTTTACTCAAGTTAAAAGAATGTTTAAGGTTATTAAATTTAGACCCAAAAGTAATAAAAGCATGTTTTCCAAAAGGTTTGTTTTGATTTATTTTCATAGGAATACCTGGTGAGTAATGTTTTTTTAATGCTCCAGGAGATTTAATTATAACATTTTTTTTAATTATAGAGACTTTCTTTTTTAGAATTAAACTAATTTCTTTAGGAGTAATTGCTCCCGGCCTAAGAATTTTAAATTTTTTAGACAAATCTACCACAGTAGATTCAATGCCGATTTTTGCTTTACCGCCATCAATAATTATTTTAATTTTTTTATTAAATTCCTCTGAAACATCTTTAGCAGTAACAGGACTAATTCCTGAAGAAATATTTGCACTAGGCATGGCTAAAGGAAAATCAATCTTTTTTAAAACTGATCTTATTATACTATGTCTTGGAAAACGAATTGCCAAAGTATCAAGCTTAGCTGTTATTTCTGAACTTATTTTAGAATTTTTTTTTTTTTTTAATATAAATGTAAGAGGTCCAGGACAAAATTTTTTGTACAACTTTAAAAAACTTTCATTTAATATAATATCTTTTTTAGCACTCTCTAGATTAAAATAGTGAACTATTAATGGATTTATTTTTGGTCTTTTTTTAATTTTATAAATTTTTTTGGCCGCAATTTTCGAATATGCATTACCAGCTAATCCATAAACAGTCTCTGTTGGAAGAGCCGCAATATTATTTTTTTTTAAACATTTAATAGTTTTATTCAAGGTATTTTTGTTAAATCTAAATATATTTAAATAGATATTTTTCATAATGTTATTATTATATACTTAATGAAAAGTGAAAATATTCTAGCTGACATCAAAAGTAAATCTTTAAAAGAGGCAAAAGAAGAAATTAGCCAAATTTTGAGTAAATTAGAAAACAAAGATATAAATCTTGAGGAATCAGTCAAAGACTATGAGAGACTTATAAAGCTTAATAATCATATTAATGAATTATTTAGAATTAAGGTTAAGAAAATTTCCTCAGTAAATAAAAAATAAAAATGATATTAAAAAAATTAAATTCAAATGCAAAAATAACAGACAGTTTTTTAAAAAAATATTTAAAAAATCAACAGAAATCTTTACTTATCGAGCCCATGAAATATGGCGTACTTTCAGGGGGAAAAAAAATAAGATCAACTATAATTTTTGAAACCGGAAAAATGTTTAATTTAAGCACAATGAAACTTTTAAATATATGTGGAGCTGTAGAATGTATTCACTCTTATTCTTTAATACATGATGATTTACCATGTATGGATAATGACAAAATAAGAAGAGGAAAACCGGCAACACACATTAAATATGGTGAAGCAACAGCAGTTCTTGCAGGAAATTCTTTGTTAACCTTAGCATTTGAAATGATAGCAGATAACAAATATTTAATTAATGATAAATCCAAAGTCGAATTGATCAAAGCACTATCTTTATGTTCGGGTCACTCGGGCATTGCCGGCGGCCAAGAACTAGATTTGAAGTATGAAAATAAAAAAAGAAATATTAAACAAATTATAGAAATGCAAAAAAAAAAAACTGGAAAATTGTTTAATTTTTGTTGTTTTGCCGCTGGAACTATCGCCGGAAAAAATAAAAAAGAGAAACTTTTTTTAAGCAATCTAGGAGAAGAAATAGGATTACTATTTCAATTAGCTGATGATTTTATAGATGTTAAAGGATCAAAAAAAATTACTGGCAAACCAACGCATAAAGATAAAAAAAAGGGAAAAACAACTCTAATTAATTTAATTGGCTATAAAAATGCCTTTAATTATGCAAATAATCTGAAAATAAAAATATTGAGAAAATTAGAAAAACGTGGAAAAAAAGCTAAAGATTTAATAGAAACTATAGAATTCATTTTAGGTAGAAATTTTTAATGACAAAATTAATTAAACAAATAAATTTTCCTTCTGATTTAAGAAAATTTAAAAAAGATCAATTAAAACAAATATCAAGTGAGTTAAGAGATGAGCTTATAGATGTTGTTTCTGAAACTGGAGGCCATTTAGGAGCTGGATTGGGGGTTGTAGAATTAACCGTTGCCTTACACTATGTTTTTGATACTCCTAAAGATAAATTAGTCTGGGACGTTAGTCATCAATGTTATCCTCATAAAATTATAACCGGAAGAAGAGATAGAATTAAAACTTTAAGAAAAGGTGGTGGGTTATCAGGATTTACAAAGCGAACAGAAAGTGAGTACGATCCCTTCGGAGCAGCACATAGTTCTACTTCTATTTCGTCAACACTAGGTATGGCTGTAGCAAAAAAATTATCAAATAATAACAATAACGTAGTTGCAGTTATAGGTGATGGAGCAATGAGTGCAGGTATGGCTTATGAAGCAATGAATAATGCCGGAGCTATGAAATCTAACCTTATGGTAATTTTAAATGATAATGATATGTCAATAGCGAGACCAGTAGGGGCTCTA
>MDTC01170330.1_pt1 | contig 29188 bp, 49 predicted proteins | sample 811181 | NCBI WGS metagenome assembly MDTC01 (sample SAMN05326644, study PRJNA326480) | marine metagenome | isolation source: seawater | place: Pacific Ocean: North | collected 2011 | reverse complement strand
TGAGTACATTGACAACTATACTTCTGGGAATGCTCGGTTTGGGGGGTATGCGTTCATTCGAGAAAGTGAAGAAATCTACATGACAGAACGATTAGAACAGATGAAACGATTAGTTGATTCAGTTCTTAAAAGAGCAGATTTATATAGTCCAGAAGCAGCTGAGCTTGTATTTCTTACAGGATTAGTAGAATCTAAATATAAATACATCTATCAAATAGGCGGACCAGCCAGAGGGTATTTTCAAGTAGAACCATTCACAGCCTGGGATATTTGCATTAATTATCTTTCTTTTCGTAGATCAACAGCTGTAAGATATGCCAAAGTTTTAAACTTGGAAGAAGAGGTATTGATGCACCCAACAGAAGAACTCATGGAAGAGATGTTAGAGGATAATATTGCATTAGGTATCTTACTTTGTAGATTAAAATATTATAGAGTTCCACACCCACTTCCTACCGATGTTGATGGTATGGCTGCGTACTGGAAACAGTTTTATAATGCGGGGGGTAAGGGTACAGTAAAGCATTTTTTAGAAACTGTTGATGTAGCCCAAAACCATAAATTATAGTATGGTACATAAAACTAACGAGAAAATAGAAGAGCTTAAAAAGATACAAGACGAGATTCTTACCTTAGATTTAAATGATGAAGCAAGCGCTTTTAGATTTTCAATGTTGTTCTTAGACCTTATGACTATTATAAAAGAAATGGAAACTATAGATGGTGAAAAATCATATATATGTTCTGATACAGAAGCAGGTTACGCATGAGCAGATATGAAGCGTTTTGCAATACAAATACTGATTTAAGTATGATATTGCCAGAGATTGATAGCTTTGACAGAAAAAGGCTATTACAAAATTTTATACAACATAGCGGTAGTGTTTATGTTTCACATGATGCTGGGTATGTTTCTCAGCTTTACATAGATGGCTTAGAAGGCACTTCTGTAGCAAGTGTTAGCGATATTAACGCTAACAATAAGTATTTCTACGACAGCTCTGCTGATGCCTTATATTTACAGGCATCATCTACCCCAAATGATTTAGTTATTGAAGCTTCAGAAGATTGGGAAACAATTAAAGGAAGAGTTACAAAAGAAAAAGCAGATTTTATTAGAGCTTATTTAAACAGGCCTATTTATAAGATTAAAAACTCTTCAATGCAGGGAGCAAATGCAAGAGAGTATGATTATGTAGTAATTTATTGTAATGCAGCATTAGCTGTAGCAGAATTAGTAAGAACAATAGATGTTCAAAAAGCTGATGATATAGAATTTAGAATCATCAATGATGAGAAAAATGGTTTACTTGACAGAATAAAAAGAGGTGAATTTCAGCTATTTAATGAAAGCTCAGAAAGATTTCAAAATGGAGTTATACATAACATTGTATATGATAGTAATTCTACTGGTACAGTCATGGACCTTAAAGGTTTTCCTAATACAAGTTGGGATGATGTAAGACTTGTAATAACAACAGGCGGTACTCTCTCTCCAGGAACAGCATCAACAATTAAATATAAGGTTTTTGTAAAAGACGATACAGGTCTTAAAAGAAATCTTACTATTGAAAATGAAACCCTAACAGGCGGATACGATCCATTAGCTTATGGTGTGTATTTTAGAGGTTCTGAAGGCGTTTATACAACAAATGATGAATTTTCTATAATACTTTCTGGATTAGCAGAAGACACAGCGAGTGTCAAATCCAGACAGGTATTTAGATGACGATAACATTTTCTAATATATACAGTAACAATATTTTTGATGGTTTAAAGAAAATCATTACCACCGAATTTACAAAAATGCCAATATACAATGACCTACCTTTTATTGGCAGGGGGGGGGCTATGTTTTTAAATATTCAGATTACAGACGATGTAGATGAAGAAATATTTGTTATGGGTACTTTAAGAAAGATTTCTGTATCGATAAGACTTTATCAAAGATTAGAAGGCTCACAAGAGTTTAATAAAAATAAATCAATACAGAATAGATATGCAGAGAGAATAAGATCATTGATTGAGCAAAAATCTAACTACACAGTATCTTCAGACACTCAATGGATTAATGGTGAAGTTTTTGAAATTGATTACACGCCAGACATAAGCGAAGAAGAAGAAAACTATACAGTATGTGAACTTTCCTGTGAATTTATGACAATGCAAACATTTATAATAGAAGAATAATGGCTTTTAGACAAAGATTTAAAATAGACGCTAATGATGCTATAGCTGATATAGTAAGAGGGGAGTTTCCCAGTATACCAGTATATGAAGGTAATTACAAAGAGCCGAAAGCGATGTTTTTTAAAATTGATAGACAAAATGACACTTTGTTAGAAATGAGAAGAGGAACTTCTAACAGAGAATATTCAATAAATTTACAACTTCATGTGAAAAGCCCATACCCTACAAAAAGAAATCAAAGTTTAAAGATGGCGCTTAGAAATGCAGAGAGAGTCAGACAGTTGCTGTATAGCTACAGAAATCAATTAATTGCAACCTTGTCTTTATTGACGAGCGATAATAAGAATTTTTTTGAATCTAATAGTTTAGAGTTCAGAGTTAGAAGGTCTTCTGACGAGGTGTATAACTATCATGATTTAAGCGTGAATAATGTTAATATGAATGTGAATGAAGATAGAAATTATTTTATATTTAATTTTAGTATAGATGCTGATATAGAAAAATTGGCATCTTCGTAAACCATTAAAGGAGTATATAGAGATGAAAGTAAAATTAAAAAAAGGCAAATTAGTTCCAAGAGATAACAGCTTTAGCGGCTTGTCTAAACAGGACTATAACAATTTAAACGCAGGAAAGTCTGTAGAGATGGATTCTGTGCCGAAGTTAATTGAATCTTTTGTAGAAAAAGAAAAGTCAGTAAAGGAGAAATAAGATGGCAATTTCAGGAAATGCCTTTTCACCAAAAGAATTTGAATTAGCAATCTGTCAGGAAACAACTTGTGGTACTGCTAAGGTAGATGCTATGCTTGGAATAAACATTGATTCAATCAGTTTTCCAACATTAAATCCAACACAAGTGATGGATGTTAGATCACATTCTGGGAGAGTGGCACAAGATATAGATGTGTTTTTATCAAAAGCACAAACAGTTAAAGAAATAAGTTTTGCAGGAGTTTTACACGATGAAATAGCACCAAACTTTATAGAAGGTGTTATAGGAAGTGCAACTTCAGACGCGGAAAGTGCAAATGAATTGTTTCAAATTTTAGATACATACTCACCTGGTGAGATAGTATACGGAGCAACAAGTGGTGATAGAGCTTTTACATATACTGTTGCAATGATTTCACCAGTAAGTGGTAAATCAGTCACTATACCAGGTATGGTATTTACCTCACTAACTATTAGTGCAGATATGGGTGAAGAAGCTGGAAGAATTAAATTTGAAGCTACAATGCAGTCAGGTAAAAGTGCAAACTTTGACCAAACAGTAACAGTAGCTACTGATTATTCAGCAAACTACTATTCAATGGGCGATATGGCTTTTAGAACAGTTGCTGGCGTAGCTGACCAACTTTTACAATCTTTTTCACTAACAGTAGAAAACCCAGCTAATTTTCATGGATACTCTGGCAATGACTTTGAAGTAATATCAAGAGCTATTCCAGAAATTTCAGTTAATTGTGATGTGACAATGAAATATGATGCTAATTCATTAGAATTAGACGCAGCATTTGGGGGAACTCAAGCAGCGGGGGGAGCTGTTACTACAATAGGTACTGGCGCAGCTATAGAGGCAGGAACAGATAACAAGTTTAGTTTTGAAATGCATAATTCAATTATAACAAACTATGCTCTCAATGAAGGAGCTGCAATGTTAGTTGATTTATCTTTGAAAGGCTTAGCAGATCCAAGTGAATCTAACGCGCAAGACAAAGCAGCGTTATCTATTAAAATATAGTTGTTTTTTAAGATAACTATATTTAATATTTGAGTAATGGTAATAGTCAAAACAAAACATGGTGAATTTGATGTAAAACCTCTTTCTTTCAAAGAAAGAAGACAACTTCACAGATTAGAAATCCAAGCAGCAAATATTGATGGAGAAACTATGGATTTCGGTAAATATGTTGAAATGATTGATTGGGTTATTAGTAAAACAATACCTAATTCAGAAGCAGTTTTAGCTGATTATGATGACAATCAAATTGATGACATAGGAGCTGAAATCTATACCCATCTTAAAAACCTCAATAAAAAAAAGACCAAAAAGTCAGAATAGCAGTCTGGTTTAACTATTTTGGTTATCCAGAATCAGTTTATCCTATACTTCAAGAACCAGACGAATACTACGAAGCGTTCTCACCTACTCTTAATAAAAAAATAAAATATAATATTAAAGAGATTTGGAATGAGGTAGATAGAATTTATGAAATGGATGCTACTGGCAAGTTTACCCCTGGAAACAATTTCTATGTATACCTACCGCACTTCTGCAACCCTACTTTTTTCTATGACCATGATTTTAAATATGATTTAGAAGAATATTATTTTATTAAATCTTTTAACATCCCCCTAACAAATGATCTACAGAATGAAGATTATGACAAATTAGTCATCTTTCGAACGATAGATAGAGAGCATACACAATGCGAAATGTATAAATCAAAGAAAGAAAATGGCCCAACAACTTGAAAAATTAGAGATTCGGTTTGAAACTAAGAATGCTGAAAAAGTAAAAGCAGACTTAAAAAAACTTGGAATTGAATTTGAAAAAACTGGTAAAAAAGGCAAGAAGTCTTTTAACAGACTTAGAGTTGAAACCGAAGGACTAAGAAGAAACTTAGGTATTATAAGAAACCAAATGCTTCTTGTTACTTTTGCTACAGCAGGAGCGGCAACAGCCTTTGGTGGATTTATTAGAGCTGCTGGACAAATAGAACAATTTGAATCCAGGCTTAGAGCTATGTCACAAAGTGCTGAGATAGCAAAAAGACAATTAGCAGGATTTATGGAAATTGCAGCAACAACTCCATTTACTGTACAAGAAATTGTTCAGGGGGGTGTGCAATTAGAAGCGTTTGGCGCTAAAGCAGAGCCATTAATACCTGTAATGGCAAATCTTGCGGCCATAATGGGCAGAACAGTACCTGAAGCAGCCAATGCCTTTGGTAGAGCATTTGCGGGGGGTAGAGGGGCTGCTGATGTATTTAGAGAAACTGGTATTTTAACTATTATAGATGAGTTTAATAGCCTTGATGAAACTTTAAATAAATCAGGGTTATCATTGGGTGAGTTTAGAATTAAAATGCTGGAAGCTTTAGCAGATCCAGAAGGAAAAGTTGCTAATGGTATTAAAGAGCTGGAAGGTACACTATTTCAATCTATATCTAATATGCAAGACTCTATATTTGTATTTCAAGCAACAGTTGGTAAAGAACTTGCGCCTACATTTATTCAATTAGCTAAACAAGTAACAAGATTTTTTAAGACTTTTGCAGATAATGATCCAGCGATTAGAAGATTTATTAGCGCAATTAGAGTTCTAATAGTAACAGGATTTGCTGCTTTAACGCAATCTATATTCAATCAAATAGGAGCATTAGCTGCTTTAGCACTTTCTTACAGAACTACAGTCGGAACAACAGTTGCTTTTAGAACTGCTCTTGCTGGTCTAAATGCACAATTAGCTCGCAATGCTATTGTAATAGCAGCCATTAGTGCTGCAACTATTTTTGAAGCTTTACGAAATCAAACCGCAGCAGCAGAAGATTTAGACAATCAAATTAAAGATGGTGTATTGACTTTTGAGGAATATTTAGATGAGCTAAGAAAAGTAAGAGATGCAGAAGCTTTTGAAAAACAAAACAAAGATGCTGCTGAAAATATTATAAAGCTTGAACAAAGATTAGCTGTTTTAAAAGCCAACAATGATGTACAAAGAGCGCAAGCAGTTTTGACAAGACAATTAAAAGATGAAGAAATATCTCTAATACAACAAATAGAAGGCCACAACAAAGCATTAGAAGCTCAGTTAGAGTTACAAAAACAGCTGGAAAAGTTTAATAGAGATTTTGCAAAAGAACAAAGCGAATTTAGGGTTAGAGCTTTAGCAGACGAATTTGCTAAAAGAGATTTACAGAAAACTTTAACTGCAGATGAGCTAAAAAATGAAGTCCTTAAAAACGAAACATTAACAGCATTAAGAGAAAAACATCGCAATGATTTACAGCTACAGGACAGAAAATCTTCACTTTTAGGCCAAACAAACCTTATAAAGGATGCAGGAGAAAGAGCAGAAAAAATAGCAGCTATTGAATCCTTCTTTAGAGATTTAAAATTAAGAAATGAAGAAGAGTTTAATAAAAGAATGGCAGAGCTACGCGATGAAGATGCTGCAGGTCTTTTAACAAAGCTAACAGAAGAAAGCGAAGCAATCAGAAACTTTAATGAATTAAGAGTTCAAAGTATGTTAGACATGTTTAATGGTATTCAGTCAGCGTTTTCTAATATGATTAGAAACAATATGGATGCCGAAATTAGAGCGCTAAAGAAAACAGATAAATTTAGAAATGCTTCTACTGAACAAAGACAAGACATGGAAAACGATATAAAAGCTAAGTTTGCAGAACAGCAAAGAATGGCTTTTAGATTACAGCAGCTTAGTCAAATAGCGCAAGTATTTATGACGCTTGCAAGAGCATCGTTTGAAATAGAAGCTGCATCTAAAGCTGCTTTTGCAGCTGGTGATAAAACTGCTATTGCACAGGGTAAAGCGCTGATTACAGGTTTAAAAATATCATCTGGGATTCAGGCTGGATTAATAGCAGGACAAAAACAACCAGCATTCGCAACAGGTGGTTCTTTTATTACTTCTGGTCCACAAAGTATTATGGTGGGGGATAATCCAGGGGGGAGAGAGCGTGTAGATGTTACGCCATTAAGCAGTCCTAATATAGATGGGCCTCAGGGTAGCGAAGTTACAGTTAATATAATGGGTAATGTTATTGGAACTGAAGAATTTGTTAGAGATAATCTAATTCCTGAAATAGACAGATCCATTAGGAGAAATCTTGCATAATGGCATTAGACGAACACTACATTGTAGAAATATCCAACAGCGCATCAGGATATATCAGGCTTTCGACAAAAGAATTTGGTAATACTGATTCTTCAGGTTATCATGGCTATATTATTAATAAGCCTACTATTCGAGAAAGCATAGATTTAGAAGAATCTACATCCAGGACAAGTAATGTTACGCTTACATGTTTAAATGGCACAATCAACAATATTACAAACGATCCAAAGCTATCTGCAGAAATATTTGGGGGGAGCGCTCACTACATAAATAGAGATGTTACTATTAAATCAAGAATTAATTCTGTATCAGATACTCTCATTTATACTGGTAGATTAAAGTCTGCTTCAATTAACAATGATGAAACAGTCACTTTAACTATCACAGCAAAAACACCTATTGATTTTGTGAAGATTCCTAAATTTACAAGCAAATCTGGTAAATTTTTTCCTATAGCTTATGGATCTGGCACATCTGAGGTTTCAACTATATCTATTCCAGGATTTATTGATAGCGCAAGATGTTTTCCATTGGAAGTTGATAGTTTAAACAATGAACAGTTTAACTGTTTAGCATTTCAAGAAATAAGTGCAGGAAGCTCTACTGATACTGGATTTGATACTGATGGAATTGGTGACCAATCATTATTAGCAGATGTTACCGATAATACATTTCAAATTATAAATGGAACTATACCTACTGCATTTGAAGTTGGAAAAGTAATACAAATAGATAGTGAAAAAATGCTAATAACAGCATCTGCTTTTGTTCCATCAACATTCGTTTCTATAACAGTAATAAGAGCGTACGCAGGAACTACTTTAGCAGCTCATGCAGATGGCGCAGATATATATTCAGTTGCAATGGCAACTGGGATAGATGATGGTAAATTGCATTATCCAATCAAAGATATGTATGACAGCAATGGATTCCCTTTATTTTGTCCTTTATTATTAGATAACAATGTTTATAGCACAGAAAACTCAATAAATTTATATGAGGGCGAAGAGAATAATAATAAGCCTATATTAACTGCACCCTTAAATTTAAAAAGAGGATACTTTATAAGACCTCAAACAGTAGAAACTTCTTCTACTTTTTCTACAACAAGCAATATTGCAAATGCCTATGATACAAGCGATTCAACATTTGCTACACTTACTCATAGTGCAAGTGATGATTTTGCTGTTGGAGCAAGTTTTGTTTTGCAAGACTTGCCCAGAGAAGAGCATTCTATTAAAAAATGTAACTTAAAATTTAAATATCAAATTACAGCTTTTGATGAACCTACTGGGGGAAATGAAAACTTAATATTTAAATATAAAGCATATATTAATGGAGTTGTAGGCGAAGCAGTTAATGGAGCAGATCAAGCAGCAGTTATGGGAAGTGCGGGTAATATTACAATAGATTTATTAAGCACAAGCAACTTTTCAAGTACAACATCCAGAGTTCCAGAAAATATAACCTTATCATTTTCTGCTATTTCATCTGGCAATATAGGTCAAGGTAGTGGAGATACGCATGGTCTTACTGTTAAAGTATTTGATATGTATTTAGAAATAAATACAGAAATAGATGCTACTGACTCTGATAAAGATATACAAAATTTAATAGACTCTAACGCGGTTAAGAGTGTAGACAGGCTTTATACGCCAGCGGATGGTTTAGACCAGGCATATTCTGCGGGTACAAGCGTAACAAATATAGTACAGATGCATAGAGATTTAATACACAGGTTTGCTGGAATAACTTCTACGCCACAAAACTATTCTGCTTTAAACACAGCAAGAAGTGGATGGAATATATTTTATTACTTAAATGAAGAAACTGATTTGTTAGAAATATTGGACCAATGTCAGAAAGAGGGGGGATTTATCTTTAGATTTAGAGCAAGTGATAACGAACCGCAATATTTATATATTACGAACTCAGTATCAGCTTCTAAAACATTAACCAAAGATGATTTAAAGAATACAAAAATATCATTAACCGACTTTGATTCTCTTAAAACAAAAAGAATTATAAAACATCAAAGAAACCCTATAAATGACGAGTTGTTGTTTGAGGTAGAATGTGTAGACACTACTAACGATCCAAGAACTGCATACAATGTTCAAAGCGATGAAAATGTTATTACTGAAGATTTAGAAATATTAACTGGAAATATTGTTAATGGACAAGAAGGCAAAACAATAACCAGTACAAACATGGGAGCTGGCAATAAAAATGATGGATATGCTAATTATTACAATGCAATACAGGGCGTACCTAAGCTTATTATAGAAACAGAGATAGTAAATCCATCGCACTTTGATATAGATGTTGGCGATGTCATTGCCATGAGTCACACTAATCAAATAGCTGCACCCTTTGGGCAATCATTTGATGGTAAAAAATTCTTTACGACTTCTGTTTCCAGAAGCATAGGACATACAAAAATACAAATGAGGGAGATATAATGGCTATAACATCAGCAGGATTTAAAAAAGGATCTACAAGCTATACTCCGTCTGTTAATGTGGATTTAAATGTTGGGTATGGTAGAAACTATGATATAGTAGTTAATAAATCATATTCTGGCAAAAAATATACAGTAAAAAAACATGATTTAAGAAAGTCATGGGATTTAACATATAGTTATATTTCTGAAGCAGACAGAACAAAACTGCAAAATTTACATGATGCTACAGATGGAACTTTTGATACTTTTCTATTTAGCGAAGACAACGATTTTAGCGGTACATTAGGCACAGACCATTTTACTGTTAGATTTACTAAAGACGATTTAAAGTTTTCGCAAATTGCATCAGGAGCTTATACGGTTAAATTTAGTGTAGAAGAAGAACTATAAGGGGGGTTAGAATGTGGGATTTATTTAAAGATAAAAACGAATACAATGAAAAGAATATTATTGGATTTCTTTCTTTTGCTTTAATGTGCGTATTTGGAATAGTGGATTTAGCCATGGGTATTATTGGCATAGAGTTGATGGTAAATGATTATATATATAATTCATTTGTTTGGGTTACTCTTGGTTCATTTGGTATTTCAGCATCAGAAAAAGTATATAAAAAATGAGAAAGTCTTTATTTCAAAGCAGAGCAGTAAAAACAAATGGCAAGAAAAAGACCAGGCAAGGCCAAAGTGTTAATACCAAATTCGGCAATAAAAAATCAAAAAAATACTATAAAAAACGCACTCGCGGGCAAGGAAAATAAAAAAAGCTTTTGTTTTAAATAATATAGTAATTATACTTGTTACATGAAAATCGACAAAATATTACAAATATTAGAGCAAGATGAAAGAAGCAAAGCGTGGCTTGCGAGAAAAATCAAAGTTAGTCCATCATTATTATCATTAATGTTGGATGGCAAAAGAACTTTCCAAGAAACATATAAAAATCGTATATGCTCTGTACTAAATAAGGAGTATAGCGAATTATTTTAGGCGGGGGTTTTTTTTGTTTTCCTTTATAACAAATTGTTTTTCCCCTGCCCCCTAATATGAGAACAGTACAACTAAATTCAGAGCAATCTACCTTTCTAATTGATTCTATTAAAAAAACAATAGACAACATGAACATGGAAGACCAGCTTAACAATCCAAAAAATTTTATCTTGTTAGTACAATTACATGATATACTAACAGGTAATTACACGCCCAAAGCAAACGAAGTACCTGATGAGAGTCTAAGGGGCAACGACTCATGTAACACAGGTATATGTGATTAAGGAGTAAATATGAATCAAGATCAATTAAAATTAAACAATGGCCAGGTAGTGACAGCTACATTCCAAGGATTAGAATCTGAGGGTGAAGGGAACTATGGCAAATGGTTTAAATACGGATTAAATGTTAGCGGACAAGATATGATATTTTTTGCTAACGAGAACCAACAAGCTGTTTTTTCTGGCTTAAATGAAGGCCAAACATTTTCTTTCGGGAAAATACAAAAAACAGGAAAAATGGGAACTTATCATAAAGTAGAAAGAGTAGAGTCTAATGGTACAACTACCGAAACCTCTGCCACACCAGCACCAACTACTACTACAACAACAGCCAAAACAAATGAAAGCAGAACATTCTCTACCAGAGAAGCTTCTATTGTTGCGGGGGTAGCAGTTAAAGTAGCTGGGTGGTCCATTAGTCCAAGCACTTTTTCGGAAGAAGAGCTTTATAATAGATCCAAAGCTGTTTTATCAGTTTTAGGTAAACTGGAAACAGACCTGTTAAATCAACAAGTTGATGAACTTTTTGGCGCAACCGATGACGAGTAAGTCAAAAAGAAAAGGTAATCAATTTGAATATGAGTCAGTAAGGGCATTGGAAGATGTCTTTACTGACTTTTATCCAAAAGTTGAAAGAGCGTTCATGTCAGATGGGCGCTCTATCGGCGAAGCAGCTGACTGTGATGTAAGAATGAATTTTAGAAATGATAAGTTTATCGTACAATGTAAAAGAAGAAGAGAGTTACCTAAGTGGTTTTTACAAACTAATTCAGATATATTAATGACCAGAAGAGATAGAGGCCAAAGATATTATTGCTTTACAGAAGATGGACTTAAAAAAATGATAGACTTTATAAGAGCAAACCAACTGAGTACAGATTAATGAAAGATTTAGAACAACTACAAATAGAACTGCAGACAACATGCGACACTTTTAAAGGTCTGACAGATGAAATGTATTCTATATTTATTAATAAACAAGCAATGTATGGACTATCAAATATATCACTTGCGGGGGATATGTCTAAGTATGAAGACAGAAAGATGGCTTTACTTGGTTTATGGTTTAGAATGCACGATAAGATTCAGCGTATAAACAATATATTAAAAAAAGATTTTAAAGATGATGAGATAAAGTTTGAATCATTAGAAGACAGTTATATGGATCTGGCTAACTATGCAATAATATCAATATTAGTTAAAAAGGAAGTATGGGGTAAATGAGCTGGACTACTGAACGCGAGATTGACAGAGTTAAAAGAACATCTGGCGTTTATGTAATGTATACAGGAAAAAAAGATTTAAAATATATTGGATATTCTAAAGATATATTTCAAAGATTATTAACACATGATTTGTCCTGGAGGTATGTTAAGGTAAAATATTTAAGTGTAGACAAGTCTAAACAGTTAGAATATAAATTAATAAGAAAATTAAAGCCTGAAGCAAATATAAGACATAAAACTAAAGCTTTAAAGGCGCAACACAGGGTAAGACTAAAACCTGAAACTTATCACACCTTGACTGTTGCAAGTCAATATAGTAAGATAAGAATAGCAGATTTAATAGATCAATTAGTTTCTGCTTCCACAGAGCCGCTAATTACTAAGTCACAAAAGATTTCAAAGATAATGATAAAGGAGTTATATGAAGACTAAAACACATACAGTATATAAAACATCAGATGGCGTACGCGTAAAAAGCGTTACTACCATTATAAATGCACAACTTGGCTGGAATAAACAGATATTAGTTAATTGGGCTAAAAACCAAGGCATAAAGGGTCAGGATGCTACAAAAGTTATGAATGAAGCAGCTGAAATTGGCACATTAGCACACTTGTTATGTGAGAATTTTATTAAGAGCGAAAAAACAGATATAGATGATTACTCTAAGAATCAGATTAAAGCAGCTGACTTAGCATTTAAAGCGTTTAAAGATTGGGATAAACAGGTCAAACCTACTTATGTAGAGTCAGAAATTAAATTAATAGATGATGACTTATGCGTGGGGGGTACTTGCGACTTAATCCTGGAAATAGATGATAAACTTTATATAGGTGATCTAAAAACTTCTAAAGGTTTATACTCTGAGTTTATTGTACAGCTGGCAGCATATAGATATATGTATGAAAAACAGACTGGCAATAAATTACAGGGGGGTAAGTTGCTAAGATTGGATAAAGAAGGTAATGGATTTGAAGAACATAACATTCCATTAGAAAGATTAGACTGGGGATGGGAAGTATTTAGTACGCTTCTTAAACTTGCTGACTTACAGGCCAATGGACAACAGAGATAAGCAGTTTTACACAGACTTAGCTTTTAAATCAGAGCTTCATAACTGGCGAACACCTGATTGGCTATTTAACATTTTAAACAGATATTTTGACTTTCAAGCAGATGTTTGTGCAAATGATTCAAATCATTTATGTGAAAAATATTTTACGATGGAAAATAGCTGTTTTGATAACCCCTGGAGCGAAATGAACTATATGAATCCACCTTATGGTAGAAAAATTGGTTTATTTTTAAAAGAGGCATTACATCAATGGAAAAACAACAATAGAATGACAGTTGCACTATTACCAAGCAGAACTGACACTAAATGGTTTCATAATTATGTAAATGGTAAGGCACATATTTTTTTCTTGCGAGGTAGGTTAAGATTTAACGATCAACCTAATCCAGCACCATTTCCAAGCATGTTAGTGTTGTGGGGGGTAGTAGACCACAGATCATTAAATTTGTTATGGGAAGAAGTGCAAAGAGGAAGAGATGAACAAGGTAAGTGATTTTGTTGAAAAACATTTTGATAAAGTTAAGCTTTCAAATGAGAATTATATTACAAATTGTCCATTTCATGATGATAAAACGCCAAGTTTATCTATTCATCAGCAAAATGGGTACTTTTTATGCTTTTCATGCGGGGAAAAGGGTAGTTTTAGCAAATTACGCTCTAAATTAGGCGATATGGACACTTATACTAAATCTGATACAAATACATTCAAGCCTGTTAAAAAAGCTGATAAGAGTGCATCCTCGAAGCAAAAATTTTCACTAAAGAACAAAAAATTTAATGAGCAAGTATCTTTAGTTCTTGGATACATAAAATACACAGATGAGCATTGGGATGAGCTGGAAAAACCAGATCATTGGACAAAAGAAGTCGCATTAGAAAGCGTTTGCTGGGATTGGCATACAAAGTCATGGGTATTTTTTGATAAAGATGAAGATGATAATATAGATTTTATAAAGTGGCATAAAAGCAAACAATATGGCAACACCAAGTCCAGATGGTTTCCAAGAAAGAATTTAGATACTAATTATGAGCTGCTGGTTATTGTAGAAGGTGAAAAAGATTATGTCAGTATGCAATCTATTCGCGGCGGGTGTATTACTTCTACTACAGGAGCTAAATCACATCCAGATGTTTCGGAATTAGTTAAATATAAAAACATTATGATTTGTTATGACAATGATGAAGCTGGTATAGATGGGGCGGAAAAATTAGCTTACGAATTGGCAATGCATAAAGCTGAGAATATTTATATAGCACAATGGCAAAATGTTGATGAGGGGGCGGATGTGTCTTCTTGTACAAAAGATGAAGTAAGAGAAGCTATTGCAAACTCAGTAAAATATGACTTAAGAAAAGAATTAGATATATTTCAATTAGAAAGCTTTTTAGATAAAGATGATGACCAGCAAGAAATTATGGTAGATAAAATTATGACGCGTGGCGGGGTAACTACTATTGCAGGTTCTGATGGTGTAGGTAAATCATTCCTGGCACTACAATTTGCATTAGCATGTATTGCTGGCACAGAGTTTTTAGGATTTACTATAAAAAAACAGTATAAAGTGCTTTTAGTGCAATTTGAGCTATCAAACCAAGAATTAAGAAATAGATTAAAGACAATGTATAGTTTCTTTTCTAAAGACATAAAAAACCCTGGGTACTTAGATATTAAGGGAGTAACCGAAAATTCGGTCTTCGTTGATAATTGGACAATGATAGATGGATCTCTTTCGTCAAATGACTATGACATCCTCATTGTAGATAATTTATATACCTCAACAGAAAAAGATGTACAGAACAACCAGGAATTGTCCAAATTGATGTCAAAAATAGCTGACATAAAGAATAAACATAATATTGGTATTATGTTAATTAATCACCATACCAAAATGAGCGCAGATACCAAGACTTTAAATAAAGACATGATACGGGGCGGTAAATCTTTTACTGACTTCGTTTCCAACGCGCTGCAAGTAGCTCAATCAAACCTTTCACATGAGCTAAAAATATTTAAATTAACTAAATGTAGATCACAACAAGCTGAGATACTTAACATTCCATTCTGTATGGAATTTGATGAAAATACATTGTGCTTCAATAAACTTAATGCAATAGAGAATGAAGCTGTTCATTATGTAGACATTAAGAAAAAACCAGAGTTTCAAGCCTTTAAACATCTTAAATCTTATGCAAATCCTAAAACAATAAATTCTGTAAAATACCCTGCCGTATTAGATATTAGGCAGATTAAGGCTTATGTCGAAGATGAGTTAGGGCGCAACCCAAAAACAACTTATGCCTGGGTTAATAGATTAATAGAATATGGCCTATTTGAAAGAATAAGCCATGGACATTACAGCATAAAGCCATTTAAATATTTAGACGATTAATCTTTTTGTCTAAAAAAAATCATTAGATCATCAAAATGTTTTAACATATAATGATGCTGCTGCTTAGATATGTCTAAATGTTCTCTTACTTCTGGGCTTACCATATTATAAACCCCTGACTGCTGTAATATTAGAAATTCATTAAACATTTTTGAGGTTATTTTATCCTCATCTACTTCCATTCTCTCAACTTCAAATTGATATATTTTTTCTTTAATCATCATCTAACTCGCTTTCATATTTAAAATCAGCCCAATCTTTACATGTACTACACAAAGCGATCCATACATTTGTTCCAACATCCTCAACAGGCTCAGAGGCTGGGCTGCCTGAACAATCCAAACAAATCAAAGACCCTTTATCCTCGGTCATGACTTCCAACTTTTACGCCAGAGATTTTCCTCTAATTGGCCATTAATTACATAATCAATGCGCTGGAAATTGCAATATCCTATAATCTTATAAAACTTATGAGATACTAACATCGTTGAATCATCTATTATAGATAATTTATCTGCTTCTATAATTACAGGTGATACACCAGACTTATCTGGCGCATCAACATCCTCAAATCCAATATAACTATCTGAGCAATCTATTGCTTCACCTAATATGCTGCTTATATATGTTATTAAATAATAATTAACTAAGTTATCATTGCTGTTACTGCTATCTGCGTAACTCATACTATTCCCCCTTCGATTTGTTTTCTGTGTTGATCTCTTTGATTTCTGGAACTAAACCAAATACATTTTTTTATACTATTAAATTTTTGTAATTCCAGGCCATAGACAAAGCCATTATTATTATTTCCATATACTTTGTCTAATTTTGCTTTAAACCAATTAATATTTCTATATCCAGAGTAATATTGCATTATATATCCCCTTTTATTGCATACATTTTGATTAAATCGTTCATATTTTTGTTAGTCCAATTTTTACCATTTTCCAGGTAGGCGGCTAATTCATTTTCATAAATTTCATACTTAATAAACCAACCCCCTTCATCTTTTTTTTGAAAGCAAGTCATATAGCAGCTATCGCCACCAACAACCCAAACTATATCCCCATAATATCCGGGGCTATCGCTGTAATAATTTCTGCATACCATAATCCTGCTATCATCAAAGAACATTTGCTCTAACATTTCCTGGGGGGGCATGTCTATGTGTTTACCATATAACTCAGCTAATTCTCTTTTTTCTTTAAGCTTTAATCTGTGTTTCATGCTTCCCCCAGGCTTTTAACAGCAAGGTCTAACGCATCTCGCCATTTGTTAATAGTTTTAGAATTAAATCTCTCGTCTAAATAATATAAGATAGACTTTAATAAGTTAAGACTTTTAATTGCTTCTTTATTGTTCATTATTTTCCCTTTGTTTTTTTATTTGCTGATCTACTTGTTTCATTGTGTTATATAGCTTTATATACTTTTTGTCCTGGAATATTATATTATTCTTGTTCAAATGATATTCTTTTTTAATATCCCAGGCGCTATCTATAACAATCTTTTTCATTAGCGGGTGAGTAGCCAACCAATTATTTGCAAAAACATAGTGCATACCAGCGGCAGGCGGACTAATGCCTGTACCAAACTAATAATTGCTATATTTTGTAAATACACCCGCTAAACCTAATCTAATTCCCTAATTTCTTTTACACCGTATTTAATTAATCTATAACAGATGTAAATACCTATTAATGCGCCTAATATATCCATAATTATGCTTCCTCTATTTTGTTAGTAATTTTCATTTGTTCAGGGTATAAGATGCTAACAACATTCTTATGTTGATTATTGACTTTAACTGATGATAAGATATATACTTGATTTAATGAGCTGAATTGCTCTTTTTTTGCGAAAGTAATGATGCTAACATCTTTTATCCCTTTAATAAATTCGTAATGACTATCCCTGAGTGCAGATATATAAGTTTTTTTATGTTTACTTTGCATCATTTCTGGCAGCCCTTTCAATTAGTTTACCAATTAAGAGATCCATTTTTTTTAATCTCTCTTTTATGAAATCAGCTTCTTCATGCAAAGCTTCTACTAATAATTTTAAATCATTTTCCATACTTTTCCTTTCGTTGTTAAAAATCTCTTACAATATATCTGTTAGTATAAACATCTTCCATTATATTTGTATAATGTTTAAAAGTTATTACTTGTGTATGATTTTCTAAATCAGATATTCCAGCAATTTCCAGAGTGCCATAAGCATCTTCTACTTCATCTACGCTTTCATACTCTGTCCATTCACTACAAAAAGCAATATAATCAAATTGCACACTATCGCCTGTGTCAGATTCATACTCTTCTAAATGTTGAAATAAAGCTTTTTTACCCCAATATGAGAAATTGTCCTTATACTGCGACATTTTATTGGATCTATCAATAAATTCTGATTCGTTAATATGTATGTACATCTTCTTTAGTCCTTTCGTTTTTTAATTAATAGGCATTCAAAGCGCTGCGGATTTCACGCAGATTAAGGCAAGGAATACCTATTATGTAAAGAGTTTAATTACAAATAGGTTAAAAAGCAAGCAGTAAAAATAGGGGGGGGTAGGTATGGGGGTTATACCCCCCGATTCCCAGATAAGGTAATTATTGGTATTATATACCTTAATAGTACCAATAATACCACTCTTTTACCTACCGCCCTAATTTTAAACACCCCTAACCCCCCTAAAAAACCCTGTCAACTATATTATTAGATAGTATATGGTAAAAACCGAATTATTTCATGAATGTATACATAGTGATGAGCCTGATCTTACTTGTCCATTTGCAGAGATCATACTCGATGAAACTCATTGCTCTCAAACTCTGGGATGGTTAAAAGCATCTGCTAATGTTTCAGAACTTAAAAAATGTTTTATGACAGCAAGCCCACGCGATAAAGTCAGCATGGTTAATAAATTACAAAAAAACCCTGGCTAATATATTATTAGACAACATAGCCAAAAAAATGGCAATATTTAGAAAAAATTTTTTAAAAAAAAGAGATCCGAACGCCTAAAAAAAAAGCCCAGGCTATACAGCCCAGGCTTTTTAATATGCTATTTTTTCCAGCTTGTCAATTCATGCGCGCCCCCTTTGTTTTATATCTTTTTTAATATGGTCATTAATTGCAGTTTTAAAAATATTTATGTTAAAGCGTCTATTATCTTTTTTTAATTCAAATAATAAATCATTTAAAAAACCGCTGTTAATATATATTCCATGTTCACCAATTAAACGCGCTAATATTTTATAATGTTTTCGCGTCATTTAATACCCCGCCTTCTTTAATACTTTAAATACTTTTTCTAAGTCTTTAAAGTTTAGATGCTCAACGCTCACGGCTTCTTGGAAGGCTTCCGTAATTGTTTTATCTTGTTTTCCTGGTACTATGTCTATTTCATAGAAAACAGGCTTTTTTTGTTTTTTCATGCGTTTTTTTCCTTTTTATTGTTCAAAAAAGCTCTTAAAACAGCGCATAAACGCGCTAAAATTCTTTTAGGTATATATAAACATAGGGGCTTTTTTAATGTTATAGCCCCTATTTTTTGTAATGAAACGATCGACATAAAAAAAGAATTAAACAACCGCACCCGCTAATGTTCAGGCGTTATTATAGTATAATCTTTGAAAATGTCTTTATTACCGCATGCATGGCCAACACGGGAACAGCTACCGCATAACCCAGGGCATATAAAAATTTTCTTATGCCCCATGCTGCGCGCCTTTGTTCTTATATATTGTTTTTCAAACTTTGTTAATTTGTCGCCTGTTGTTTTTCTGTCTATCTTTACCGCTATAAATTCCCCGCGCGTAAAATTATAAACCTTCATAATATCTTTTAAATTATGGTATCTACTGCCGCTTGATAAATTCAAAGTGAAATTATCAGGGAAATAATTTTCCCCGCGTTCTTTTACTGCCTGGATAAATAGCGGCCAGGATTTAGAATAAGCGTAGGCTTTTATATATGGATGTTGTTTTAAAAAGTCCATCCAGAAATAAAGCCTATTTAAATCTTTAAAATCCCCATCATTGTATAGCCTAAAATCTATAAATCCCTGGGATTCTATAAGCTTTTTATTATTTCTTTTATTGCAAACATAGGCCAGCGCTTCTGTTAATATTTCAGGCGCTTCTGCTTCTAATATTGAACAGATAGCCCAGCGCGTAAAAGCCGCCGGAAATCTAATAGAATTTAAAGAATAACAAAAGACAAGACACGCCGCCGCCCCTGGGCAGTTGCTAACAGGTGAATTTGAATAATTAATAAACGGCAGCTTCTTATTTTTTGTTTGGTATATCTCAATAGAAATAGTTTCTAAATTAATTTTACCTTTATTGTATAGGCTTTTAATATTGTCTAAATTGTCCAGGAAATAAATAAAGTTTTTTATATATGCCTGGGTTGTTTGATTAGCGCCGCTTTTTGATAAGCCCGCGGGCGCTGGAAAATCTTTTAAGTAGTCATAACAAAGAGAACGCGCGGTTATATAGTCCCCGCGCGCTATTATGTTATTTAAATATATTTTACTATCTTTTTTTCCTAAGTCCATATTATGCCCCTTCCTTTAATGTACTATTCATAACCTGGTAAAACCCAGTTTGTATCATAAAATTAAAAACAGTTCCTAAGGCTTTTAATTCTATTATGTTCTGGTTCATTGCATCCGCTATAAATTGGAACGCAACCCAATTACAAACAAGATACATAACAACCCAGACAGCAGCCCAGATATATTTAACTATGAATTTATGGATCTCTTCTTTTTGTATTTCTCTAATTTCTTTTTCTGTTAATATTCTATTCATTTTATTCATTGTAATATTTCCTTCATATTGTTTTTATAAATCAAGTATAAAAGAATATAGTAAATAAAACCTTTACAAAGTAGTATTTTAATAAATTTTTAATCTGTCTTAATTTACAAAAAGGAAGCAAAGCGGAAAACAGCCCCCGCCCCGCGTTCATCTGCCAGCCTGGCAGCCCCCGCTTTTTTTTCTGTTTGCTTAGTCGGGGGCGTTTGCGTATAATATATATTATGTATACCTGGCAACCCCAACACCCAAGGAGGCGCGGGGGAGTGCGGGGTTGTCAGTCTTAAAATTGTTGATAGTAATGTAAAGGAAGTAGTGACATGTCAGATTGGGAAATGCTAACAGATAAAAATGTAGAAATGTTAGAAGAAGGTGTTGATCTTAGGGAAGAGTTTGCACATAAGTTAAAAGTGTTCCAGAGTGGTTTAATACCAGAGGAAATGCGTAAATGGCAATTAGCAGCGCATAAAGCGTATGATGAATTGAGTTATCGTGAAAGACAAGTCTTTAACAGAAGGCTTAATATGATGACATTCCCCCACATAGCGCATGGTCTGGATATATCAGTCAGTAGTGCTAAAACATATTGGCGCAGAGCCTTAATGAAGTGTGAAAAGTTTTTTGTAGACTAAAAATATAATTAGTGAACACAAAACTAAATTAGGGGGGTATGTTATGCCAAAAGGTAAAGGTACTTATGGAAGTAAGGTTGGAAGACCTAAAAAGAAAAAAAAGAAGAAGAAGTAATCATGGCTAAAAGAGGTTTATACGCAAATATCCATGCAAAAAGAAAAAGAATTAAAAGACAGAAAGCAAGCGGAGCTAAAAAGGTAGAAAGAATGCGTAGTAAAAAAAGTAAGTTTGCTCCTACCGCATCAGCTTTTAGGAAAGCAGCAAAAACTGCAAGAAAGAGAAAATAAATGCCAAAAAAATTAGATATAGATTCAGATAAAGTAGAACTATTAGCAAGTTATGCTTGTAGTACAGCTGAAATAGCTCGCTTCTTTCATTGCGATGAATCTACAATTAGAAAAAAATACAAGTCAGAATTAGAATCTGGTAGAGAGCAGATGAAGATAAAGCTTCGTCAGCTACAGTTCAAGCACGCAGCATTGGGGAATACTGCACTATTAATCTTCTTAGGTAAACAATACCTTGGTCAGTCAGAAAAACAAGAGGTAGATTTTAGTGGAAATTTAGAAACCATATTAAAAGAATGTGGATATGTGGATAACCCAATAGGCGATGCTAAAAAAGATACTGAATAAAGAAAAACTCTGGAAACTCATAGGGTATACACCCACACAAAATCAATTAGATGTTCATGATTCTGTGGCAAGATTTAGAGTAAATATACAGGGGCGTAGATCAGGTAAATCCTTTTCTGCCGCCGCTGAAGCTTTACCTTATTTACTTACTCCTAATACCAGGGGGTGGGTAGTTGCTCCAAATTATGAGCTTTGCGATAAAGTTGCTCGTCTTATTAAAGAATATGTGATATTAGAGCTTAAACTGCCTATAGCTGCTAAAAAAGAAATTTCAGGACAGATATACTATCTAAAATTAGAAGGATTAAATAGTGAACTATGGATTAAATCTTGTGATAATCCAGATTCATTGGTTGGTGAAGGTTTAGATTGGATGATTATTGATGAGGCAGCAAGAGTAAAACAGATAGTGTGGGAACAATATCTTAGACCTACACTTTCAGACAGGGGGGGTTGGTGTCTTTTTACAACTACCCCGCTTGGATATAATTGGCTTTATGATTTATATGTCAGAGGACAGTCAAAAGAATACTTAGATTGGGATTCTTGGCAGCACGCTTCCTGGGAATCACCATATTTTAAAGAGGACATGGATGAACTTAAGAAAACACTTACAAGAGAAACATTGGCTCAAGAGTTTGGAGCAGAGTTTACTTCTTTTGCAGGTAAGGTTTATGATTTTGACCGCAGAGTACATATTAATCAACACAAATATGATCCCGACCTACCTACTTACTGTAGTATTGACTTTGGTTTTAGAATGCCTTGTGTAAATTGGTTTCAGATTGAAAAGTCTGAAGAAGAGGATGGTATTGACACTATATATGTTTTTGATGAAATATGTCATGAGGAAAATGTAAAGACAGAAGATTTAGCTAAAATGGTTTGGGAAAGAGGATATAATGTACGCAGATATTTTTGCGATCCAGCGGGGGGTGGTGTTCAGGCTCAAAGTGGAATTGGTGATATAGAAATATTTAAAAGACATGGAATTAATGTACAGTATAAAAGAGATAAGATTTCCAGAAATATTGCTAATGGTGTAGCACATGTGAGAACTTGGTTTGAAGACGCACATGGTAATCCTCATATTTTTTATGATGAAAAATGTAAAAACAGTATTAGCAGTATAGAAAATTATAGATACCCAGAGAAAAAGACAGATCAACGATTAAAGGAAGAGCCTTTAAAGGATGGTAGAAATGACCACCATGCAGATACTTTAAGGTACTTCATAGTAAACCTTTACCCTATTAAACAGAACAAGGCAGGAACAGTAGAATGGTAATAGTCAAAGACGCAACTCAACAAGAAATAATAAGTACACTATCAGAACATTTCACCTATGTGGAAACTGAACGACATAAAGAGATTGATGAATTATTAGATTTTTACGAAGGAATCAATACTGAGCAATATGTTGAAAGGTTTTTTTCTTCAGAAACTTTAAAGCAAATACCTGTATTTTCCCAGAATCTTACAAGGCGCGTTATTAAGGCAAGGTCTATGACATATAAACGACCGCCTGTAATGAATGTTGATGACAAGTATAGCGATTTTTCTAATGTTGCAGATTTGAATGCTAAAAGAAGACAATTAGAGTCTTTAACTTATTTATTAGGATGTATGGCTTTTCGTTCCAGGTGGAATGAAGATGCGCAGAAAGTAGAATATGAAAATTTAACTCATTTTGAACCATTGTTTTTGCCTTATGATGACAAGCCTTTTGGTATAGCATACTTTGTTCCAAGTTATGGATACTCAAGAGATGAAGCAAAAGACATGATGGTGGTTTGGACAGAAGACAGGGCTGGTGTTCCTGGAAAACATTTTGGCATCATAGAGGGTAGGAAAGTATCTTTTAATGAAGGAGATATTAATCCTTATGGTCTTTTACCAGTAGTATTTACCCACCGATACCCGCCGCTTCGTGGACAATTTTATTCTGCGAATGCTTCGGATGTTGTTTCAGCAGACTTGCACACTTCAATAGCAATGACAGAATTAGCGCTTTGTCTAAGATTTGGTGCTATTGGTATTCGCTATGTAACAGGAGTGGATGATGCCAGCAGAATAGAGTTAGGTGTTGATAAATTATTATATCTTCCAGAAGGAAGTAATTTTGGTATTACAGGACCAAGCGCATCAGTAGATCAGATAATTGATGGTATAAAATTTTATGTTTCTGCTACATTGTCTAACAATCACTTAAGAATTAAATGGGCTGACTCACACGGTAACGCTCCGAGTGGTAGTGCGCTTCGTATTCAAGAAATTGAAAATATGGAAGAAAGAATTGCGACAACTGAAGACACATATAGAGTATTTGAAAAGAAAAGATTTGAGATAGATAGAAGAATTATAGAGGTCCAAACAGGGCAATCTATTAGTGAAGAATATTCTGTGGACTTTGTAGAGCCTAAGATGTACTTAGACCCTCAAGAAGAAATTAACTACTGGACTTGGAAATTTGAACAAGGTCTGGATAATAAAATGAATTGGTATAGATATAATAATCCAGACATGTCTGATGACCAGATTAAAGCTTTAATTGCTGAAAATCAAGTAGTAGAAGAAGAGCCAGAAGAAAATCAAAATCAATTACTCAATAGATTAAGGTCATAATGCCAATACAAGACACGATTGTCGCGGCTCAAGAAGAATTTACCCAATCTTACGAATTAGCTGTAAATGAATTTGTAGACAATGCTAAAGAATTAGAAGAAAACAATGACTCCAATCAAGTTATTCTTGCGTTGGGAGCATTGGCGGTAGCAGACTATTGGCTGCAAGACCTGGCAATAGAAAGTGCAATAAACCAATACATGTTACGCATAGATTCTGTCCTTGACGATTTACGATTTTTTGGCAATATAGATGAATCAAGATTGCGTGCTTTTAGATTAGCTAATGAGAATTTAATTAGAAATTATTCTGTTTCATTGGGTGACAAGGTAAAACTTTCTGTGATTAGGGGAATATCGGCAGGACAAGACGCTTCAGCTATTAAAAACTTAGTATTAAGAGATTATTTTTTAAGGTCATCAAGTATTTCTACTTTTGTTCAAACACAAATTGCTGACTATGCTAACTTAGTAACACAATCATTAGCAGAAACTGCCCCTGAAAACACTAAATACATTTTTATAAATCCTATTGACAGTAAAACAAGACATGTTTGTACAAAAATGGTTTCATTCGGACCAATGACAAGAAAAGAGGTTGAAGCTAACTTTCCTGGGGCATTTGCTGATAGAGGTGGTCCTAATTGTAGGGGGTATTGGGATGTAGCTACTAATGAGGATAAAGAATTAGTTAGCGATGCAAAAAAAGAATTTTCTGACTTAAAAAGAAGATATAAAGAAAAAGGTAGATCATTGAGTATAAAAACACAAAAACAATATTATGATAAGAGGAAAAATGGCTAAAACAAAATTTGACAAAATGTTTCCTACAAAGCAACAAAATGTCAGCACAGGAAAAAAAGCAGCAAAAAATCATAGAGATACTTTAAAAAGTGGTAAAAATATCTATGGTAAAAAAACTCGCCCTTTAACTGAAAATTATAGAAAAAGAAAACAAAGAAAAGTTCCTGGCGCGCCTAATAATTCTGATTTTTTCTTGTCTGGTAAAATGTTTAATAGTTTTGCAGTAGACAAAAGGGCTACTTCTTCCAAAGCGATAGTATATAAATTTATAACCTATTTACCTAAACAAGACTTACCAAGAGGATTATCTTCAAGGCATAGCGCGTCTACATCAGGTAATTATGTATACGCAAAAGACTCTGGTAAAAGAAGGATACCTAAATCTACAGAAAAGATTCTTGTAAACGATTTTACTAAGAATACAAAGGGCAACTTGCAAAAATTATTGCGCAACAAAAAGCCTTTAAAAGTAAATGTAACAATAGTATAGGAGTAACAATGTCAGAAGACAAAGCACTCGACCAGAATATGGTCAACGATCAAAGAGAGTCAGAGCCGACTCAAGAAACCAAACCAGATAACAACATTGGTGAATTAGTATATGAAGCCAAAAAACATCGTCAAGATAAAGCAAAACTTCGTGAGGAGCTTGCATCTGTTAAGGCTCAGTTAAAAGATATTGACGAGGCTCAACTTAAAGAGAAAGAGCAATACAAAGAGTTATCTGAACGCTTATCGCAGGAGCGCGATACATACAAATCAAAAGCGGATGAATATGATAGTTTTCAAGGTGAGATGAGGTCGAATCTTATGGAAAAATTATCTGATGAGCAAAAAGAGATTGCAACAGACTTGCCTTTAAATAAACTACAAAAATTTGTAGATATGAATGTTAAAGAAAAACCTGCTGCAACTCAGGAATCAGCTTCTACTAACATGAACTTGCAACAAGAACCTTTTACCGACATGTCAAAAGATAAAAGGCGAAAAAATTGGAAGAGCATAGTAGATAGCTATAAATAGTAAAGGAGAATAAAAATGGCAGATGGTAATGTAACAATAACAACAGCCGCTAATTTTATTCCAGAAATGTGGAGAGATGCTATTCTTGATTATGCTGAAAGAAAATTTCAGTTAAGAAATCAAGTATTAGATTTCTCAAGTATGTTGTCAGGTGGAGGGGATATTCTAAATATTCCTAAAGTTACTGAAGAAACTGCTGCAGCTAAAGGTGCAGGAAGTGCAGTAACTTACACTAATAATACCGATGGTGTTATTCAGTTATCAGTTGACCAACATCACTATGAAGCAAAAAGAATTGAAGACATTGTTCGTGTTCAGGAATCTGCTGATTTGTTTGACGCTTACGCTCAGTCAATGGGCTACGCTCTTGCAAAAAAAGTAGAAAACTACTTAATGGTCGATGTTCTTCAGAGTGCTTCAGGTAATAGTGTGGCTCTTGGTACAGACAACACATTTACAACAGCTAACATCAGAAGTGGTCTTAAAAAACTTCTTGATGCAGGACACGATTATACAGATGGAGAAACATTCTTTTATACATCTCCAGACCTGTATATGTCATTACTTTCTTTAGGTGACTTCACAGAAGCCCAAAAGAGAGGGGATGCAGCGAATCCTTTAGCTTCTGGTAATATTATTACAGCTTATGGAATGCCAGTCTTCGTTTCTACTGACTACGATGTAGATGGTGGAACAGGAGATGAAGTAGCAACTATCTTTAATAGACAGTCTGTTTACTTCGCGCAGCAATTAGCTCCTCGTGTACAAAGTTCATACGATATTGATCACTTAGCAACTTCAGTAGTTGCAGATGTTCTTTTCGGTGCAGCTTTATCACACGCGGCTAATAGCACAGCGATGGGAATCGTTAATTTCGAAAATCCATAAGTAGATCAATGAGGGGGGCTTTCGCTCCCCTCTACTACAAGGAGAATTATGCCTATTTACGACTACAAATGTTCATGTGGAAAACAATTTGAAATAAAGCAGAGTATGAGTGAGCCAAAGCTTACTAAATGCGATCCATCAATTCATGATTGCAAAGAAGATGGAAAGGTAACAAGACTAATTGGAAGACCTATGATTATATCAGATGATATTGGAAGAGGTACTAAAAGAATGACCGATAAGCATCTTTATAAAGAATTAGACATAGAGTAATGTCATCTTATTAGTTATTGAGTAGATATGGCAAATTATACATCAGCGCATTCAGGTACAGAAATTGACACTAACTTAACCAAGGTAAAAGATAGTGGTGTCACGCAATCTGACTTATCAAAATTAAACAGCGTTACTGCTACAGCATCTGAATTAAATCAGTTAGATGACAAAACTGTTGGCGGCACTAATAGTGATGATATTGTAGATGTTAGTTCAAGTCAATCTTTAAGCAATAAAACCCTTGAGGGTGGAACATATACATAGGATAAGATATGGCAAATACAGTTCAAATTAAAAGACATAGTAACAATGCAACTAACGCTGCTCCTGGAACTTTAGCAAGTGGAGAATTAGCATTAAATCAGGCTGGTAAAAAGCTTTATATTGGTAGGCACAATAATTCAAGTGTTGAGGTATTTCATTTACCTACATTAGAAGATTTGACTGCTGGTAATGGTATTAGCAAAACAGACGCTTCTGGTAATTCCAATAATAATGCTTCTACATTAGCGCTTGATGTTACCGATAGTAACATTTTTGCAAGCACAAGCGCAAAAGGTGTAGCGTCATTTCATAGTGATAACTTTGATGTATCGAGCGGGGTAGTAACAATTAAAGCTGGTGGTGTAGTAACCGCAGAAATAGCAGCAGACGCTATTACTGGAGCTAAAATTGCAGATGACGCTATAGATAGCGAGCATTTTACTGATGGCTCTATTGATACAGCGCACATTGCAGACAATAATGTTACTGCAGCTAAAATAGAAGATAATGTTGCTTTAGCAGGTAATTGTAGTTCTACAGGTAATTTTACTGTTGGCGGTGACCTTACTGTCAATGGAACAACAACTACTGTTAATTCAACAACTACTACATTAGACGATCCGATTATTACACTTGGTGGCGATTCAGCTCCAGGTAGTGATGACAACAAAGACAGAGGTGTCGAATTTAGGTATCATACAGGTAGTGCAGCTAAAGTTGGTTTCTTTGGATATGATGATAGTGATGGTTTATTTAAATATATTCCTGACGCATCTAATTCAAGTGAAGTATTTAGTGGAAGTTTAGGTGGAGCTACTTTTAGCACACTTACACTTACTGGTGCTTTAGATGGTGCTACTGTTGATGGCGGAACATACTAATATAGGAGAGCGCTATGGCAAATACTATTAAGATTAAAGCTGGTAGTGGTACACCTACTACCAGTAATATCGTAGATAGAGAACTTGCATTCGATAGAAGTGCAAACAAATTATACATTAACGACAATGGATCTATTGTCGATTTAAGCGGAGAAGTTGGAGATATAACTGCAGTAACTGCTGGTACTGGTTTAGATGGGGGTGGCTCATCTGGAGATGTTTCTTTATCAGTAGATGTATCTGACTTTATGTCTAATGGTAGTAACGACAGAATACTTACTGCTTCTGGCACAGATGCTATGAACGCAGAAGCTAACCTTACTTTTACTCCAAGCAATAACTATCTTTTTGTTCACGAAGCTGGTTCAAGTACTGGTTCACATTTAAGACTTTCAACAGACAATTCAGATTTTATTTTTAGTGCAAGTGGAGCATCAAATGCATTAAGTATTTACGATGTAAATGCAACTGCTAATAGTTTAGTAATGGATAGTAATGGTAAGATTACACTTAGAGAAAGTCTTAAAATACCAGTAGGTAAAAGTGTATTTTTTGGAGCAAGTGAACATACTTATATAAGAGAAGACATTGATGATAGATTAAGATTCTTTACTGGTGGTGCAGAGTTTATGCGATTTACTGAGGGTAGTTCAGACCTTGTAAACATATATAAAGATACATATTTTGGAGAAAGAGCTTTGTGGGCAGGTGGACTTTTAAATATACAACACTCTACGCACGGATACATAAGTAATACAAGTGGAAATTTATCAATAAGACAACAAAACCAAGATGGAGATATTTACTTTTCAGTCAATGATGGTGGTACTACTAAAAATGCTATATGGGTAGATGGAAGTGA
>MDTC01275284.1_pt1 | contig 29196 bp, 26 predicted proteins | sample 811181 | NCBI WGS metagenome assembly MDTC01 (sample SAMN05326644, study PRJNA326480) | marine metagenome | isolation source: seawater | place: Pacific Ocean: North | collected 2011 | reverse complement strand
TAACCATTTTTTGTTTGATGTTCTCGTACATTTTTTAAGGCATTTACTCCTTCTTCCATATTGTTTGATGCACCATATTTAAAACCATACGATTTTTTTCCAATTACTAGATCTTGTAAATTATTACTCATTTATATAATATAACATAATATAATATAAATAATAAATTATGTTATATTATACTATTATGGATTATTCCATGAATGCAAATGATCGGTTACAGCTTCAAAAAATGATTCAACAAAGTGGTGCGGAAGATCAAACAGAATTAATAAGAGAGACAAAACATAGTAATATGATAAGAGATCAAGTAAATATTATAACCAATTTAATAAATGAAAAAAATGATATGTATAATAATAATTATGAGGATTTTGAAAAATTAGTAATTGAAGAAACATATTTTTTATTTAGTAGATATACAGATATATTTAATAAAGTGATTAAACAAGAAATTAATTTAGATATACTAGATAAATTTTTAGATACATTAAAATTAATTGAAGATGGAAAAGTAGATCAACATGAAGCAAGTGTAAAAGTTGGAAACTATTTAAAAGAATTATATGTAGATAGTGCATTGAAAAAAGCAGAAAAATTAGATAAAAAAAATAATAATAAAGAAGAAGTTAAATCTGAAATAAGAGAAATTTCTTGGTCAGAATATAAAAATTTAAAAAAAAAAAATTTTCTTTAAGTTGAAAAAATAATATATATATATTATATAATTAATGCTCCATCTCTTAATAACAAGTTTATTAATATTTAATCCATGTAAATTTACCTCATTTACACGTAGAAATGTTATTACAAATACTGTAATGGGACATTTATACACTAGTATTAAAAATAATAATAATGATGAAGAAAAAGGATTAATAAGACAATTTAATAATAAAATATATTATTCAGGTCCAATTAATGATCAAACTATATTTGCAATAACAACAGGAATAATAACTTTACAACAAGAACCATCAATTACAAATATTGATTTACATATACAAAGTGGCGGAGGAGCATTATTGCCAACATTAAATTTAGTTGATATTATTAAAAATTCTGATATACCTATAAATACTTATGTTGATGGATATGCTGCATCAGCCGCATCATTAATAAGTGTTGTAGGAGCTCAACGGTTTATTAATAAACATGGGGTAATACTTATTCATCAACTTAAAATGGGGGTTGAATATGGAAAATTTAGTGATATTAAAGATCAAACAGAAAATGCAAATACTTTAATGCAAATAATAAAAGATATATACTTAGAAAATACGAATTTATCTCTGGAAAAACTAGAATATTTACTTGATCATGATTATTGGTTAAATGCTACTACTCTCAAAAAATATGGATTAGTTGATATTATAATGTAATTATATACAATATTGCGGTATATTGTATGTTTTATAAGATATATTAATTGTATATCATGAGTGATAAAAAAATTTTTATATCACTTATTTCTTTTGATAGAAATATTTTATATACAATTAATAGCTGTTTAATAAAAGCAAAAAATCCAAAAAATATTATTTTTGGTATAGGTATTAATTATGATAAAAATAATAGTTATCTAGATAATCTAGAAAAACATTCTCAATTTAGAATATATAAATTTAAAGAAGATGAAATGTATGGAAATTCATATAAGCAATATTTAATTAGTAAAATGTTTAAAAATGAAGATTACTATTTACAAATTCACTCAGAAAGTATATTTTATCCCAATTGGGATGAAAAATTAATTAATTCTTATTATATGTGTAAAAAAATAAATAAAAAATCTATAATATCCTATTATCCTAATGATCTAGATAATTTAAATTATAATTTATCTCATATTTTAAGCATATCTCAAATTAAAGATATTAATAAAGATGAGGGTATTACTATGTTTGGTGAATATATTAATATAAATGAATGTCCTAAAAAATCATATGGTATAAGTAGTTATATGTTATTTTTTGATAATAACACATACCATGATATTGAATTTGATAATACAATATATTATAGTAAAGATTTTGAAGAAAATTTTGTATTAGGTGCTAGGTATTGGACTTCCGGATATGATATTTTTACTCCTCCTTATCATATTATATCTACTAAATATGTCAATAATTATAACACAAAAATAGATAATAAAATGTATAATGAAAGTTTTAATAAATTAATGCATATAATGAAACTCAAATATAATGATAATTACAAAGATATTGATTATCTTGGTAATAAAAGAACAATTGAAGATTATTATAAAATTCTGAATATAACAGAAACAATCAAAGAAACTTTTATTGAAAATTATTTAGATTGTTATAATACAGTAATAAATAATAATATTAATAATAATGAAATATTATTAGATTTAAAACATTGGACAGACTGTGTTGTTATAGATATTAATGGAAATAATGATAATATTATTAATAGTTATAAAATATTAGAATATTTAAATTTAAAATATATAACTTTTAAAAATAATATAATAGATAACGAAACATATAATTTTTTAATTAATAATAATATTGTAGATTGTAGTCAATATCAATTAAATAAAAAACACATTTATATATGGCAATCACATTTATTTGTATGGCAGAAAATGATTGAAGAAAATTGTCCACGATTATTAATATTAGAAGATAATTGTTTATTTACAGAAAAATTTATAGATAATTTTATTTATCTTGGACAATATTTTAAAGAATTATTTTATGATATAATTTATTTAGGTTATACTGGCGCACAGACTGATTATGATAAATCATTAACATTAATAAATAAAGGAAAACCTAGATTAACACATAGTTATATAATTACATTAGATGGTGCTAAAAAATTAATTAATAAAATAAATTCTCTTAATTATCCATTAGATGAAATTATGGGAACATTATTTCAAAATCAAAGTATTAAAGGTTTTAGAACAAATCAACTTTTAACATATCAAGAAAGACAACTTAATGAAAAAATATCTAATTCATTCATAAAGCCATTTAATTTTAATTCAATTAAAAAATATAAATTTTATCCCATGTATTATATTAATCTTAACACTAGACATGATAGAAAAATATTTATGGAACGTCAAATTATAAAATATAAATTAAATGTAACTCGTATATCTGCTACTAGTGTTAGTGAAGATGATTGCTCACCAAATTTATCAATAAAACAATATGGTCGTTTGTTATCTATGTTTAATTTATGGGATAAACTAAAAAATCAATCAAATAGTATTATATTGGAAGATGATATTAATTTTTCTAATAATTTTAAAGAAGCATTACAAGAAATATTATATGAGAGTAAAAATATAAATTATGATATCATAATTTTAGGATATAATAATTATAAGATTCAACAATCTATACCAATAAGTAATTCTATTGTAAAGATTGGTTCTTTTTCTGGATTATATGGTTATATTATTAATAAGAAATGTATGCAATATTTATATAATAAATACTATTATGAAAATTATGATATTAATAAACCATTTGATGAATGGTTATGTCAACTTAATATAGAAAACAAAATAAATATATATGCATCAATAAAACCCATTATTAATTTAAATATACTCTCTAGTAAAAAGTAATTAATATTACATTTACTATAATATTATAAATAATTCAGCAGTATATAATTCTTTATTGACATTGATTAATAAATTAATAGGTAAACCATTATTTGATTTAAAATAGAATGTTGGTAAAAGATTACGATTATCATTTATATCTGCTTTTACTAATGATAGATTTAGATTTGTATCTATTATATTTTTATTATTATACTGATTAATATTATTTTTTATTAAATTATCTGTATCTATTACTATATTTTTAGATGAATTATTTTTATTGGTATAACAAAAATATTCATTATTTATTATATTTAAAAGACACCACTTTTGATTTATATTTACATCTGTAATATAAAATACACTAAGTATATCATTATCATTAACATACCTACTCAATAATATATCATCATTATCAATACTATATAAAATAATTTCATTTTCTATAGGTTCAGGTAATTCATTTGTATTTACCTCTATCCCGAGCTCGGGATCGTAGCCATAATTATCTTCACTCTTATCTAGAGAACTAGGTGTAATCATAGTGTACACATATTGGGATATATTATTATTAGATTCTTCTGTATTATTGGATTGCTTTATGTCTGTATCTATTCTACTAGTAATTTCATTATTTATTTCATTATTTTCAAAACTAATTCTAACCCTATTAGAAGTACCATCTTCTTCAGAAGTACCATCTTCTTCAAAAATAGTGGATTTGTTACTTTTATCAATATATGATTCAATATGAAATTCACGTGTAGGTTGATTATCATGTCTGAATAATTCATTATTATTTAATGCATTATTTGCAGCATCAGAATCAGAATATCTAGAAATTACAGCCCCCTGACCAGAAAGCGTCTCTGTGCGTTCCCCAGCAACTATCTGGTCTTTAAAATATTCAGTTCCAATTATTTTATTATCTCTTTGAATTGAATTTATAGCTCCAGTTGTAGAGTACTTAATTCCGTCAAAAGTTTCTGTTGTCTCTTGTAAAAATTTTGTATTTGTAGATATTGTATTTTCATTATCCATTTGTATATTTATAATAGTTCTCTCTGTATTTAAAAATTCCGTTGTAGTACCAGATATTTTAATATTTTTACCATCATCTAGGGATATTGTTTCTGGAGTTGATACATTATTATATATATTATCATTAGGTATATCATATTCCCAGTTTAGTGTATTAATAATATTATTGTTATCTATTTCTTGTAATGTTAGTTGTATTTCAGGATCTCTATTTTCATCATAATCAAAATTAGTTTGAATAATTGGTTCATCATTTATTTTTTTAATATTTATCAGATTATCATCTTGCTCTATATTTGTTATTTTAATATTATCATTATTATTAATATTAATGGTAGTTTCTATTTTATTATTATTAATTGATGAAACAGTAAAAATATTAGTATCATCATCAACTAATTTATTAATAGCAATTTTATCTTCATTTGATGGATCTTTATTTATTAAAACAGAAGATCTATAATTTAAGCTATTTTTATTATCATTATATACAACATGTGAAGTAACTGCATTATAGTCCTCGTTTTTAATTTCATAATCAATAATCTCATTTAAATCTTTTTCATAGTCAATAATTTCATTTAAATCTTTATCATCCTCAACATCATCTAAAAAGTCGTCTATTATATCAGTTAAAGTTATTTTTTGTTTTTTATGTCTATTTATATGATCATTTACTTGGATTTGTGGATTAATATTAATATTCCAATCTGTTTTAAATAGTAAATTATTATCAATACTATTATTTATACAATGATTTCTAATATTAGGATTAGGCAATGGTCGTACAGAATAATGAGTTTGTGGTAAGCAGTTATTTATTTTTAATTTACGTGATAAATAATCATCATATGTAGTTGTTAACAAACCAGGTTTGCTAGTTGTACATGATCTATTAATATTTTTAATATTAAAGTTGGAACAAAATTCAGATAAGGGTACAATAGATTTTGTAGCTTCCAACATATCAATAATATTATTATCTATATCAGAAGTGGTGGTATTACATCCAGGAAAAGAATTATTTATAGCGTTAAATCCTTTTTTATCGATTATACCAATGATACCAAGATAACTTTTTGTTGAACTACATACAGTCTCACTACTAAGTTTACCAGTTATTTTAACGAAATTATTTATATACATTTGTTGACTTCCATCAGGTATCAATGGCTTTTTAACCCAATTAACAGCTAAAGGACCAGTACAATATTTATCTTCATCTTTACAAGGCCAGTATTGGGTATCAATACTATATGCTGGTACAATGATATTACCAGAATCACCAGAACATGAATCAATACTATTATTTTCACGTATAGGAGCAATTGGTGCAATTCTTTTAATACCTTTTAATTTTTTACTTAATCTTCCTGATGTTGTAATAACAGATGTTTTAACAACAGTATCTTCATTAGTGCATAAAAAACTTGTATGTCCATAAATACCAGGCCAGGTAGGCATAGAAGTAGAACTAGAAATAGCTTGTGCTATACCTGTTTGAGGTTTTGGTGCAAGATTAGTATCTTTATAAATACCTTTTATTCTTCGTGTTCCATTTAATGTAAAACCAAATGTTCCATTATTTTCCCCAGATATAGGTGCTAATCGAGGATTACCATTTAAAGTTTTACGTTTCATTACTGAAATTGACATTATATAATAGTAAAATATTATATAATGTTCTTAATATCTAAATTAATTTTAATGATTTAAAATATTTTTTTGAAATCTAGGAGCAATGTTAATATTCCATTTTAAGTTATTCTTGTTAGTACATCTAATTATAATATTTGGATCTGGTTCTGGATTGAAAATATTGTTAGTAGGAGGAATACAATTATTAAATGGTACTCTACGAGAAATATAATCTTGATAATTAACTGTAGTTAAGCCAGGTTTGGCAATATTACAATTTTTTCCTACATTTTTTGATGTTTGTTTCCATACTTCCATTCCTCTAGTAGGTTTATTTGGAGTATTAACATTTATTTTTGAACATATATTACTCATTGGCAAAATGGATTGTTCTTCAACTAGTTGTTCAAACTCTTTTGATGGAATAGTATGGGTATTAATTGAGCATCCTTTAGAATTATTAATAAGTGCATTAAACCCGTTAATATCTAAAACACCAATTATACCATTATAACTCTTAGTTGAATTACAAATTCCTTTACTATTTCGACGCCCATTAACTTGTACTACTCGTTTAATATAATCGCCTTGATTTCCATTTGGTACAGTAGGATTTTTAACCCAATTTGTAGCTTGAGGACCAATACAATTTATTTCTTGATCTTTACATGGCCAATATTGTGTATCTATACTATAAGCAGGTTCAACGATATCACCATATTGACAACCGCATTCAGAAGGAACAGAACAGTTTGTTGTATTTTTTAATCTAATTGGTGCAACTGGAGCAATTCTTTGAATACCATTTAGTTTTTTGCTAAGTCTACCTTTAGTATTCATAACAGTTGTTTTAACAACTGTAGGATCATTTGTACAGACTGATGAGGAATGACCATATATACCTGGTCCCGTTGGTTTACTTGTAGTAGAGGAAATTAATTGTGGTGTCCCTGTCATTGCTGTAGGGGCTAAATTATCTCTCCCAATATAGTTCCCGCGTCTTGTTCCATTTAAACTAAAACCAAAAGTTCCATTATTTTCACCAGATATAGGAGCTAATCGTGGATTGCCGTTTAAAGTTTTGCGTTTCATTGTAGATAATGACATTTATATAATAATAAAATATAATTATAATGTTACAATTATTTTAAAATGCACTTCCAAAACTTCCACCTAATACATCATTTGCAGCTAAGGGTTCAAAATTTGAGAATCCTTCCATACCTGCTTGTCTTGCATTCTCTGTAGCTAATAAAGGATTAATAGAAGGGCCAGCAAAATCATTATTAAAATTATGTTGTTGAGATTGAACAGTATCTTTGTGCAATTGATGGGTATATTTACCTTCAGATTCTACCATATTATTTTGAGTACCTCTTAAATTAATATTACTTCCAGAGGGTATTCCATAAACAGCATCAACACCACTAGGTGGTGGGGGTATTTTATTATTAGCAATTGGTTGGGTAGATTTTAGATCCTTATTTTTAACATTATTGTTACTATTTTTAAGATTTACTTTTCCATCATAGACATCAACAACTCTTTCTACTAAAACATTTAATTTATTTCCAAGTTTAGTATTCATTGTAAATAAAACAATTAATAATGGTATTATAAAATTAGTCTCATTAAATAAAGGATATGGCATCTTACTAAAAGTTGGTATATATCTTATAATTTTATTAATAAACCATATAGTTAATAATATCCATGATACACTTATTATTATATCAGCAACTATTTCTAAAGTTCCTCTTGTTTCATCAACTTCAGGAGTAAAATAATTAATTACTTTAAGTAATATTAAAACTAATGGGACTGCAATAAAAGTATATTGAAATAAATTTATACATTGGGCTCTGTTTGTGTCATCAAAATTAAAAACATAACTAAAAAATCCTTTTTTAGTTGTATCTTCAATTGGAGTTTGTGCTTCCATATGATTTATAAAAAGAAATTAAAAATAAGAATCTTAAGATAATTAATGCTAAAGAGATTAGTAGAGATAAATCGAGAGAATTGGATAACAAAAGATAAACATGATGAAAATCAGTATTTAAATTTAATTAAAGATATTATAGATAACGGCGAATATATTAATAGTAGAAATGGGAAAACAAAAGCTATCTTTGGGTCATCAATGTGTTTTAATTTACAAGATAATGTTGTTCCAATAATTACAACAAAAAAAGTGGCTATTAAAACATGTATTAAAGAGTTATTTTGGTTTATTTCTGGAAAAACCGATAATAAAATTCTAAAATCTCAGAATGTTAAAATTTGGAATTTAAATGCATCCCGAGAATTTTTAGATAGTAGAGGATTAAATTATTTAGAAGAAGATGATTTAGGACCAGTTTATGGACATCAATGGAGGTATTTTAATGCACCTTATACAAATTGCAATGATGATTATAAAAATAAAGGAATTGATCAATTAGAAAACATAATAAAAGATTTAAAAGATCCTGTTAATAGATATTCAAGAAGAATTATAATGTCAGCTTGGAATCCATGTCAATTAGATGAGATGGCCTTACCTCCATGTCATGTACTGTGTCAATTTAATGTTATTGGAAATAAATTATCTTGTTCTTTATACCAACGTAGTGGAGATGTTGGATTAGGAGTACCATTTAATATTGCATCTTATAGTATTCTTACACATCTTTTAGCAAGACATTGTAATCTAGAAGCAGATCAATTTATATATAATTTAGGGAATGCACATATATATGATGATCATATAAATAGTTTAAATGAACAAATTAAACGAAGCCCATATATATTTCCTAAAGTTTATATTAAAAATCAGTATGATAATATTGATTTATATTCAATAGATGATATAGAGATTAAAGATTATTATTCTTATGATTCTATTAAAATGGAAATGCGAAAATAATATAAATTTTTAGTATTTAGGAATAATATATTATGAGTGGTAATGCTGCATTACAAGCTGCTAGAAGACGGAGAAATCCAGTAGAGGTACCTGAACCTATGTCTGATAATATGGAGATGTTAGATAAAAATGTAAAGTTTAGTGATAACAATGATTTTGATGAAAGTCTAAAAAAAAATAGAGATAATTCAAATCCACAAACAATTAGATTTTATGTTAATGAACATGATAAGGCTATTTTTTTATTAGAGAGAAAAGTTGAATTACTTTTACAAAAAGCAGGTGATACTGATACTAATGAGTTAACTAATTTAACACAAAGTAATAATACGGAATTAAAATTATTAAAAACAACATTAACTAAACAGCAAAAACAATTATCTGATTTATCTAATTTAGTAACAACTTTAAGAGCTACATTAGCAAACCAAAATAATCAAATAGAAGATCTATTAACTAAAGTAGATAATTCTAGAAACTCTACAACAGATGTTTCAGTTAATACTGAAGTAAATGAAATGTCATTAAATAGTAAGTAAAAAATTATTAGGTAAAATTTGAAAAAATTATTATATTAAAAAGTTAATGAATATAATAATCACTCTATTTATTTTTGTATTAGTACTATTTATATATTTACATACATTTTATCACTTGAAAACTAGTAATGATTTAGAAGTTTTTGAAGTATCAAATTTATCAAAAGAAAGATTAGAAGAAGTTTGTGATATAAGACAACCTCTTACATTTTATTTAGATGTATCTTGTTTTGATAAACTTGCATTGGATGAAATTGAAAAATTGTATTCTTCATTTGACATTAATATTCGTAATACAACACAAAAAAATGCAAATACGGAACTAAGATTACCATTAGTATTAAGTAATGCTAAAAGAGTATTAAATGAAGATCAAGATAGTAAATTTTATTCTGAAAATAATGAAGAATTTTTAAAAGAAACGAGTTTAATAAAGATTTTAAAATCGAATGATAATTTTTTAAGACCATCAATGTTAATGTTTAACAATTATGATTATATTATTGGATCAGAAAACACAAAAACACTATTAAGGTATGATATAAATTATAGAAACTTTTTATTGGTAATTGATGGTTCTGCGACAATAAAACTAACTCCTCCACAAAGTAGTAAATATTTATTTCCTGATATTGATTATGATAATTTTGAATTTAGATCCCCTATTAATCCTTGGCAACCTCAAGAGGAATATAAAAATGAATTTAATAAAATTAAATGTTTAGATGTTAATTTAGATAAAGGTAAATTATTATTTATTCCTGCATATTGGTGGTATAGTATTAAATTTAATACAAAATCAACTACAATATTATCATTTAAATATCGAACATATATGAATAATGTAGCTATATTGCCTTATATAATTAAACACTATTTACAAAAACAAAATATTAAACATAATATTATAGAAAAAATACAAACTATTTAATAACAATCATCATCAAGTATTTCTGTAATTAATATTCCTCCAATTAAACCATCTAAATAACTATTATATGTTGGAGGATTATGAATCACATGAATTGTTTGATTGTTAGGATAATTTGAATTTGCATTATTGTTATCAATAACAGGTATAGCATTTACAATTGGAATAGCCATTGGGGGGGTTATAACATTATTAGTTGTAGTATTTTGTAATTCTTTATGTTTTGAATTACTAAAAATTTCACAAATATTTCCCATTATATATTATTTTAATAATAAAATTGAGCTAAAAATATTATTAAAATATTAATATATTATGAGTTATAAAATACATATTTTAGATAATAATTATACAAGTTGGGATATATATGATGAGCGCAATGAAAGTTTGATTACCTTAGATATTAATCCTCTAGAAAAAAAAATATTAACGGGTGATGTTATTGATGACAAAGGAAATATATTACGATCTTTAATTAGAACAGCTAAATATTTACCAGGGATTTTAATAACAAATGGAAAAACATATGGAAGAAGTAATTCAAATAATAAATTTTACTATAAATGTATACCTAATGATAAAAGATTGCCAGCCTTTTTAATACCTTATGAAAATAAAAATATATCATTTAGTAAATGCATTTATAATCGTTATATTTTATTTAAATATAATAATTGGAACAATAAACATCCTATTGGTACACTTATTAATAATATTAGTGATGTAACTGATATTTCAGGATTTTATGAATATCAATTATATTGTAAAGACTTAGTACAACCAATTAAACAATTTATAATAGATGCAAATAAAGCCAATAAACAGCTTGGACAAAATATGTATGATATAATATTAAAAAATAATCCCAATATAATTGATAGAAGATATTATGATATTATATCAGTAGATCCAGAAGGAAGTACAGATTTAGATGATGCATTTACTATTAATGACAACATATTAAGTATATATGTAGCTAATGTACCAATATTATTAGATTATTTTAAATTATGGGGATCTTTTTCAAAACGTATATCAACAATTTATCTTCCTGATCGAAAATGTCCTATGTTGCCTCCATTATTGTCTGAAAATTTATGTAGTTTAATACAAAATGAGGAGCGAATAGCTTTATCTATAGATATAACTCTTGATCAAGAAAATAATATTACAGATGTAAATATTAATTCTGTTTTGATAAAAGTTAGAAAAAATTATATATATAATGAATCAAAATTATTAGAGGATACTACATATAATAAAGTATTGCAAAGAATAATATTATTAAATAAAAAATATAAATATATGAGAGAAATTTCGGATAGTCATCATATTGTAGCATATTTAATGTTACTTATGAATTTAAAATGTGCAGATTATTTACAAAATTATAAAACTGGTATTTATCGAAGTATAGCATTAAAAGAAACTACAAATCCACCATATGAAAATATTCCTTCTGATATATATGATTATATAAAGATATGGCAATCTGCAAGTGGTCAATATACTAATTATACCAATAATATTGGTCATCAATTAATAAATGCAAATTCTGATAATTATATACATATTACATCTCCTATAAGACGTTTAGTTGATTTATTAAATATGCTAAAAATTCAACAATGTTTAAATATTATTAAATTTAGTAATGAGGCAAATAATTTTTATAATTATTGGGAGTCTGAATTAGAATATATAAATATTACTATGAGATCAATTAGAAAAATACAAACTGATACAAGTTTATTGGCATTATGTATTAATAATATAGACACATTAAATAATATATATAAAGGATATATGTTTGATAGAATTGAACGCAATAATAAATTAATACAATATACAGTATATATTCCAAAAATAAAAATGTTTACAAGGGTAAATATTTCAGAAATATTTGAGAATTTTACTGAAAGTAATTTTAAATTATATTTAATACAAGATGGAACAAATTTTAAAAAAAAAATACGTGCAGAAAGAATTGTATAATTATATAATATTATAATTAATATCGTTACTTAATATAAATGATACAAAAATACTAAATATTGCAAATGATAATTTAGGATTAAATGTTATTTTACTTGTTTTTGTTTTACCACATTTATAATATGCTATTACCGAAAATATACCTAATGATATTACTGGAATATAATCTTCAAATGATCCCATACGTTTAACTTCTCTCCATTTAAATGTAAATAGTAATAAAATCATATTTAAAATTCCTGCAAAAACAATTCCATAGTCATTTTTATAAACAATATATGCTATTAAAAATTGTGATAATATTTCTAAATATATTGATGGATATACAAAGATATCATGTTTTTTATATTTATCTACAATTACAGAACCTTTTTTATAATTAATAGCTAATGGAAAATGTTTATGACATTCTTTGCCAGTACAACATCCTGCAAAATAGCACCCAATTCTGCCAATTGCCATTGCAATTAATAAAGCTATTAATATTTTTTTAATTTCACTACAATTATCCAAAAATAAAAGCAATAAAAGAGGTGTTGTTGCTAAATATGCTGCTAGTGTATAAGTACTACTACATGTTTTACAAAGTATTGATTGAAGTACCGATGATAATATTAATATCATTATTAATTTCATTGATACTTTTCCTATTATTGAAAGAGCAATAAATGCACCTACTCCTGCACATAGTCCATATGGTGTAAGTTTCATATATATATAATTATATTTTAAATATATAGTGATTGATTTGTAATCACATATTTTAATGTTAATACTGGTATTTCTTTTACTTTTTCTAGTAAGGAAATATTTTCTAATATATTACAAATCATTTCTAATTCTTTTGCTATATTATTAATTTTTAGTATACTTTTAATAAATTCGCCAAGAAATATTTCTTTATCTATTTTAATATCTTGAATAATTTTATGACATTTAACTTCATCATCTGCTGTACACCAATTAATTATATGATCAATTAATTCAAAATGTATATTATAATCAGAACCAGTATCTAATTGATACTCACTTTCTAAATCATAATATTTATCACATAATGGTATTAAGCTATTAGATAATATTTTAACATTAGAATTAATATGTTTGTTTATGGGAATTGAACTTTTCATGTCATTTGGCATAGAAATATTAGTAAAACAACTTAAAAATCCTACTAGTTCTAAACTAGTAATATTTTTAAATCCATCTGTATTTTCATAAATGTCACCAAATATTAGAGGATGAATTTCTTGTATATGCATAGCTACTATACCTTTATTTGTTAAACCACTGGGAACTTCTAAAAAATCATTAATTTGTAAAATCATAAGAATATTATCTATATTATTTTGAATATAATTAACTGCATTCATTTTAAATCCGCCATTTTTTTTAATTTCATCTTTTAATTCAAGAATATTTTTAAAGTATTCTATATCTTTTTTAATATTTAAATTCTCATCTTCTATTTTACTAATTTCTTTTTGTAATTTTTTTTTCTCTTTATTACTTGTGAATTTTAATTTTTCTGTTAGTTTGTAATAATTTTCTAAAATATCATAATTAGTTGTGCTATTAGTTTGAAGTTGATTTTCACAAAATTCTAACTGGCCTTCTAAATCTTTATTTATTTTATCATATATATTAATTTCTTTTGTTATATCATTTTGAACAAAGCTTTTTTCCATAAAGTTAATTAATTCATTGTCAATTTCACCAATACTTGAATCTTTTTGAGATGAAATAATACTTAATATTAAATTATATGATATTTTAAATTGAGATATTAGCATTTTTGGAGGACCAGTTAACATTGATTTATATATATTTATTTCTGGCATTTTAAATAAATTATTACAATGAAATACATGTCCAATTGTATCAATTCCTCTTCTACCTGCTCTGCCTGCCATTTGAGTATATTCATGTGATAATAATTCGCGCATGCCATTATTTGAATATTTATTTAATGCAGTAAATATAACAGTTTTAGTAGGCATATTTAAACCAACTGCAAATGTTTCTGTAGCAAATAATAATTTGATATATTTTTTTTCAAATAATAATTCTATCATTTCACGTAAAACAGGCATTATACCGGCATGATGAATTGCAATACCTTTTTTAAGAAGGCTTATAATTGATCTATATTCTTCTAATTGAAGAAATTCTTTATAATTTTTAAATTTACTTATAAGTATTTTTTCACATTCATGTTCTATAATATTTGGTGTTTTATCATCTTTTTCAAAAAGTGATACATTGATTTCTTTTGCACAACTTTCTACATTTTTTCTTGAAAATATAAAACATATTGCAGGTAACATATTGTTTCTATTTAAATAACTAATTAATTCATTTAATACAAATTGCCTTTTTACCATAATTTTATTTTTATATAGATATTCTAGAATTTTATTAGTTTTATGATAGTTATTATCATTAAAATTCCCTTTAGTGCTAGCTATTTCTAATGGTTTATTAATAATTTCTTTAAATTTATATTCCATATTTGTACCTTTAACTGATTGAATTGTTGATGAAGAACAAGTTGTCCATATATAGTGTGTAAGGGGTACAACTCGTTCATTTGTTGTTGCCATAAATAATTTTTTCTGATTACATTCAGGAATATTTTTATTCTTTTCTTTTTCAATCCATTCGCCAAATATTTCAGGTTTTTCAATAGTTGCAGATAACATTATTAATTGAATATGTGGAGGAAGCAACAGAATCGCTTGTTCCCATACTGATCCTCGATCTGCATCGCCAATATAATGTACTTCATCAAAAATAACAGCACCTAGTTCACTGTTAATATCTATATCAAATTGTAAATCAATTTGTTTTGTATCATTATTTTTATTATTAATTTTTTTATTAAATAATGTATTTCTTAATATTTCTGTGGTCATAATTAATACATCCGCTTCAGGATTATCTTTAACATCACCTGTTAAAATACCAAAAGTAATATCAGGATATTTTTGTTTAAAGTCGTATAATTTTTGATTACATAAAGCTTTTATAGGACCTGTATAAATAACTTTTTTTCCTATTCTTTTAAAATATTCAATTGCAAATTCTGCAGGTAATGTTTTTCCAGATCCTGTATGTGCAGTAATTAAACAATGATTACCAGTAACAATAGCGTGTATTGCCCATTTTTGAAAATTACTTAACTTATATGGAAACATATCAAAATATTCTAGATATCTGTGATCTAGATGGGCAAAATTTTCTTTACAATGATATACCATTATTGTAATAATTAAAATGTATTTAATATTATCAATTTTAAATATATTTTATGAAAGAAATTATTATTTTTTACTTTTTTTCTTATATTTTTTTGTTTTTTTAATATATTTTTTCTTTTTTTTTGTTTTAACTCCACCTATAGCCTGGGACCAACGTGAATATCTAGGGCTCTTACATTTAATACTTTTAATTGGTTTACTTCTATTAGTCGTTGCTTCTCCATAATCAATTATATATATATTACCTTTATCATCTAAATATATATTATCTGGCGTAGTTAGATCATTATGTACTATGCCATTTGTCTCTAAACATTTATCAATTTTACTAATTTTTTCAACTATTTCGGGACATTCATAATCATCTAATAAATATTCAAAATTTGTTAAATGTGATATATTATTATATAATATATAAAATACTACATATTCACTATTTTTATCTACATTAATTTTTCCATACTGTTTTATATTAGTTGTATTATAATTACATAATTCTTTAACTTTTTCATTTTCGGCTTTTTTTTGAAAATGAACTTCACTTAATATTTTTGCTAATGAGATATTTATATATGATTCTAGATTATCAGTTGGTATCTGACTAGTATCACTACTAGATGGTAAATAAAAAAGTTTAATAAATTCGTCTTCTGTACTAGTTTGTTGAATTCCAACTAAATAATCTAATTTAATTGAAGATGTTAAAAACATTCCCTCGCCGGTATATTCATTAAAGTATAGTTTATTTTTTTGTTTACCTAATAATTTAAAATTTTTACTTATAATATTTTGTGGCCGTACTATATTATCTTTCCATCTAAAAAGTAGTGATAAAGAATTAACATCTTTTCGGTTTTTATAAATATCTTCTAATTCACCAGCTTTAATATCTTTTATATATTCTTCTTCTTTTATAGCCATTGGTAATGTTACTATATTATCTATAATATCACCATCCAAATTTATACTTTCAGGACTATCTGGTAATATTAGAGAATCATCTGGTAGAGCATTTGTTAATATTGTAAGTGGCATTATCTTTTGTGGCATTATATATATATATTATAATATATATTACCAATCGTTCTGAGATAATTTAATAATATTATGTTTATTATTAAAAATAATATTATTATATTTATTATTTATTCTAATTCTTAAAACAATCTTTTCTAAATTATCATCTTTATAAATTTCTAGTTTATTTTTTAAATTATTTAAATTATAATTTTTTGGAATTATTATTTTTTTTTTAATATAATACTCTTTATTAGGTATATTTGGATTTAAATAGCTAATTATTTTTTTAAAATATATGTGACTATATATTTCGTTATTTAAGATATCATCATTAGTTAAACAACAGGGTAAATAGTGAGAAATAATAGATCCAATGTCATTACCAAAACAATTATTTAAAGTAATTTTAATACTATCTAAATAAATTTTAAATATTTTAAAAATATCATTAATAGTTAAATTAGTAGATAAATTAAATTTATATGTACAAGTATTTTTAAGTTTATCATAATATATAATATTAATAGTAGTGTTTTCAATAGATGTTAATATCATAATATTTATTATACTATTAAAAAGTAATTTTTCAATTTTAATATAATAATATATTTCAATATATTATTAATGAGTGAAAATACTGTAATATCAGGTAAATATGAAATTATTAAAAATATAGGTTGTGGTTCATTTGGAAAAGTTTTTAAATCAAAGAATATTCTTACAAAGGAAGAAATAGCTATTAAAATTCAATATAAGGATAAGATTATTGATTCATTAAAACATGAAGCAAAAATTTATCAGTATTTAGGTAATATTAAAGGTATTCCTACTTTAAGAAATTTTGGAACACATAATGGTTTTCAATATTTAGTAACTGATTTATTAGAATTACCTCTTTCCAAATATAACTTTTCACATAAAGAATTAATCAATCATTTTATTTCTTTAATTAAAATTTTACAAAATATTCATAATAAAGGTATAATACATAGAGATATTAAACCAGATAATATTCTTATTAAAAATAAAGAAATTTATTTTATTGATTTTGGACTTGCAAAGTTTTATATTAAACAAAATGAAAATATAGAAATATATAATAAAAAGAATTTTGTCGGTACACGAAAATATGCTAGTATAAATGTTACGAATGGATTAGTCGGATTACCAAGAGATGATATAGAGTCTTTAGTTTTTACATTTGCTGAGATATATTGTAAAAAATTGCCTTGGGCTGAATTATGTAAAAATAAAGAAGATCATAAAAAAAATTTGCCTTTTATTACTAAATTAAAAGAAAATTTAGACTGGTTGCTAGAAGGCCCCGCTGAATTTATTGCAATAATAAAATATATAAGAAGATTAGATATAAATACACTAGTTAATTATGATTATATTATTAATTTATTAAACAATTTATTAATCATTATATAATAAGTTATTATATGTGTATATATATTTATTTAATTGCTTATGCAAATTTTCATGTATAGTTTCAATATTATTATTATACATATTATTATTTAATACATACTTATTAAATAAGGGTAACCAATTATGAATAAGTACCATACATCTATTTTTATATTCTATATCAATTAAACAATAGTATTTATTTACTAATCTATATAGATGAGACATATGTATATAAAAGTTTATAGTTCTAATATCATATAAATTATTTATAGGTATCATATATTGATTATAATTATGTTCTGGGTTGCCTAGTATATTTATAATTTTTTTTTCTATTATTCTTTTAATAATTTTATTTTGTTGTTCTATATTTCGTTCATATTTAATAAATGAAATTATATGAATTTGTAAATCATTTGGTAAAATTCTAATTTTTTTAACATATTTTCTAATTTTGAAACCTCTATATATTTTTTGAATTTTAACTGCAAAAATATAATATATTTTTTTTATATGTATATAGCATAATTCTAAATGGGGAAGTAATAATTTAGATTTTTTATTTCTACATCTTTTATTAGTTTGACATCGTCCTATACAACGATCCATTTTTTTGTAGTATTAGTAATTATTTACTTTTTTTTTCAATTTTTTAGACCTTAGCTGATATAAACTGTTAAAATTGTTTATATAAAAGTATTTAAAAAGATATACTATTATAATGTATAACATGTCGTCCCCAGAAACACATGATGTTTCATCCCAGCAGACAAACGAGCAGATTACTCAAGGTCGGGTAAAATGGTTTAATAATAAAGCTGGTTATGGTTTTATTACAGTATCTTCAACAGAACATAATGGTGAAGATGTTTTTGTTCATCATACAGCTATTCAAGTTGGTAAAGAACAGTATCGTTATCTTGTACAAGGTGAATATGTAACTTTTAAACTATGTGAGGTAACAGATGCTACTCATAAGTGGCAGGCAGGCGAAGTTAAAGGCGTTGATGGCGGGCGTCTAATGTGCGAAACCCGTCTAGAATCTCGTGAAACTCGTATGACACGTCATGAAACACCTGACGAATCTAGTGCGCGTCGACCCACTCGATATGTACGAGATGGTGAAAGTTCACAGCATAGAATTAGATATCGTGGCCAAGGACCACGAGAAGGCGATGAGTGGATGCTTGTTCGTCGCCGATCGAATCAATCTGCCCGAGGTGGATCAACTCAGTCACCAGGACGTGATGTTGTTCGTTCTAGAACCAATGATCGTAACAAATACCGCGATGGGGATAATTAAAAAATTTATATAAAGAATATTTAATATTATTATACATTATAATGAATAATAATATTATAATTTTAAAAGAGTTAATTATATTATTAGAACATTGTATAGAAGATTTAATGGAAGATATGAAAATATTAAATATGAGAATAACTAAACAATTATTATAAGTAAAAACATAACAAAAACATAATTAGAATTATTATAATTAATGATAATAAAAATTTTAATATTTTTATATGTAAAAATTCTCTATTTGAGTTACTGTTTAATGTAATATATGTAGTGGGAGTTAAAAATTGATTTAAAGATATATCTATTGGAGTGGCTAATTCTTTACAAAATTTATTTTCTTGATTACATAAAAAACATGAATTACTTGTTCCTTTAGAATACCATTTTTGTAAACATTGTAAATGGACTTTATTATTGCAACATTCTAATATATATATAGCTTCATCATTATCATCTATATTTTCTAAACATATAGCACATTCATTATTATCAGATATATTAATTATAGCACTCATTATATAATATATCTGATAATATTTTAAATATTTTAAATTATTTTTTATTCTTTAACCCAATATATTCCTGTGTGATCAACTATTTTTAATTCTGATGTAATATTTCGTTCTTTTCTAAAGTCATCAACTGCTTTTTTACAACCTAAGAGAGCATAATCATCAATTATAATATAACCCCCAGATGATACTTTATCATATAATTGCTCTAATACTTGAATAGTTGAACTATACATATCTCCATCTAATCTTAACAGTGCTAATTGTTTTATATCAGTATTTTTTAATGAATGTTCAAAATATCCTTTTATGAATTTAACATTTTCATCCAATAAACCATACCTTTTAAAATTATCTTTGACTTCATCTAATCCAACGGCTAAACATTTGTATGTGTGATGTATATCACCTTTATCAGCTTCATATTTATTGTCTGGAGGAGGAAGACCTTCAAATGAATCTGCAACATAAATTGTTCTATTTTCTTTATAATATTTATTTAATCCAGCCATAAAAATACAAGCACCACCTCTCCATACACCAGTTTCAATTAAATCTCCTGGAATTTTTTTTTTTATAATTTCTTGAAAACATTCTTCTATATTAGTTAATCTTTTTTCTCCAATCATTGTGTGTGCTCTTTTAGGCCAATATGTTCCATTAATAATTTGATCATTTGTTGCTTTTTTTTCAATATTTTCCGCACAACCTAGAACCATTGAGTCATAGATATTATCTAATAGACATTGTTTTAGAAGGTTTATATACATTCTATAATATGTATTTATTAATTTAGTATTGTTTTTAAATTCAGTATTGTTTTTTAATACAATATTGTCAAATATATTTCTAGGTGTTGTGTAATTTTTAAATCTATAATCACTTTCTTCTGTTAAATTTTTTTTAATTATAATACAGTTTTTGGCAAAAGTTATACTTTCGATATAATTCTTATGCCAAACATTAGTAGATAATAGATTCTTATCATAAATGAATTCAGAGTTAATATTATCAATTGTATCTTTAAAAATTTCTATTAATGAATTTTTATTTTTATATCCATAATTTGTATCATAATCATAACATTTTCCATTTATCCAATAAGATGTTTCAATATCTTCTATAATATAAACACCGCCATTTTGTAATATTGGAAATAATATATTAAATGTTAATAACTGATGCTCTGGTATATGTGAACCATCATCATTTATAAAAAAAATATCTTTATTTTTTAATTTATATTTTATATTATTCAGATCATCAATATTACTTTGATCACATTGTAAAACTTTAAATCTATCGGTGCTTGTATAATTTGATAAAATATCGATTCCATATATATATGCATTCTTAAATAAGTTTTGCCATAGTTTTGATGATGGAGCATCATGTTCTCCTAAACCAATTTCAATCATACACCCGCTACTATCATAATACTGTTGCAAAAATTGATCATAATATTTATAATACTGATGATGATAAATTTTATCAGTGTCTAAATTTTTACTAATCTCATACATTCTATTTTTATGTGTTAATGTATAACTTAAATTACTTTTTTTACATAATATATTATCAATAACATGAATATTAAGAAAATCATCATAGCTAATTAGCTTTAAATTTGGATATTTATTAACAAATTCTTTATCCAATTCATAACTAGTTTCTGATAAAATAGTAAAACCTGCTTCTAGCAATCTGTCGCAACGAATATGTTCAAATATTTTTGCAGTATTTATGAAAAATCCATGTATATTTAGAATTATTTTACATTTTGCTAATTCTATATCTCTATCTTTTCCCCATCCTTCAATTATATTTACACTAAAATTATTTTCTTTTAAAAAATCTATAATTTTTAATCTTCTTTTTACATTATAACCCCCAGATGATTTTAATATACCAAAATCAAACTCTTTTTTTGTTGTTTTATTTAAATATTTTAACTCTTTCAATTCATAATCACTACATTTATATGGTAAATATTTTTTGTTTTGAATATTAATTTCATTTTCCTCTAATATTTTTAAATTACTTTGACTATAATCATAATACTCAAAATTATCATATAATTTTAAAATATTAATTACATTTTCTAATCTAAACTGGATATTTAATGGTTCTGTATTTAAATAACTAAATTGGGTATTTGGTAATTCACTTATAATATTATTATTCAATTCGTAAAATACAAATGTTATTTTAGATGGATTTTCTGTTAATACAATATTTTTATCATTTGTTAAATAAATATAATAATCCGGATATATATTATTTAAATTATCAATATATTGATCTATCATTCTTGTTTCAAAAGATGGAGAACAATAAAAAATCCATTTTTTATGATTTAATCCTAATAAACTTGACCATTGATCGGCTCTATTTTTCCAATTACAAGTTAATGCATATTCCTTTCCATTTTTTTTTAATTCGCATTTTCTTTCTTCACTTAAATTAATTATTGTATTAATTTCTTCTCCTTCTTTAGTTTTTAAACCATAATCACCTAATGTATTTGTTAATCCAGCGATTGGATAATAAATACATATTACATTGTGATATAACATTTCCATTGCTGTAATACAACTAGTTTCTGGCCATGTACAAGTATACAACCAATATTCGGAATTTTTCATTAATTCATATAATTCATGTGTATTTAGTTTGCCATGATAATGAATACTATCATTATTATCAATAATATCTTTCATATAATATTCTTCCTCGTTTGTTGGAAAATCATTATAACTACATATATCTAATGTTGCATCTGGTAAAACTTTTAATATTTTTGGCCATAATTCTAATAATATTTTTAATCCTCTAATAATGCAAGAACTCCAAATAAATTTATTTTTAATTTTATTATCTTCAATATTAATTAACTCATTATCTTTGATATTAATTCCATTATTTATTAATTTAATTTTATTACTAATAAAATTATATCTTTCTGATATAATATTTTTATGCCATTCTGTTAAACATATAACATTATCAATATAATCATTATATAATTCGAGTATATGATATTTTTCTGTTAATGATGAAAAAGTTATAAAATCAGTATCATGTACAGCAAGTAAGAGTTTATTACAGCGAATATTTTTAAATTTTTCAAAAAAGCATATATATCGTGAAATAATAATAGAATTAAAATCAGTTGTATCTAATAGATTTTGTAAATTACTATTATTAATATATTGAATATTATCTAATTTTTCTTCTATTTGATCTCCAGCAATAAAAATTTGATAATCTTTAGGTAAACACCTAGAGAGATATATAACAGCTTTTTCAGACCCTCCAAGAGATTCTGTTTTTAAAGTACTATCATTCCAAGATTTATACATATATCCAGTATAAATTAAAATATTTTTACAATTTTTATATTTAGTACTCTTATCTATTTTATGTGAATTAAATTTATTATATAAGTAATTATAATCTTTATCAGAAAAAAATAATTTATAAAAATCTAATAGTTCAGTATTATTATTTTTATCTATTACATTAAATAAAAAATCTTTTACAATATTATTATCATTATCATTATGATATTGATTTGATAAAAATTTAATATTTTGTATTATATTAAAATAATTAAAATTATTTTTAATTGATCTTTTACAGGATTCATACGCTGAATCTAAATTATGTGCCCAAAACCCAGATACAATATTATACCACTCAAACTTTTCATATACTTTAGGATCAATAAATGGTTTACTATTTAAATTTTCAATATTATAATTTTTAAATTTTTCCCATAATGAATTTACAATAAAATGTAATTCTTGTTTATAATAATAATCCATTATATATATAATTCCTTCTAATCTTTCCGCATCATAATTAAAGGATAAACCCAAAAAATATATCGCTAAATGCGCTTTATCGTTTTTAATATAAATTTTTCCAAGATTTATACAACAACAATATTTGTATTGCATATTATTACCAATTTCTAAGTATTTGTTATATAAATTAATTGCTTCATCTGTATTCTCTGCCATACTATAACATTCCGCACAGTAATACAAAATTTCATCTTTTAAATCATTAAATAAATTATTATTGTAAATATTATCTAGAAATTTTGCATTTTTATCATGTAAATCCTTATCTTGTAAAAAACTTTGATTAGTATAATTTTCTTTAATTGCATCAATAATATTAATAATTTTATTATGATCAATTTCTTTATTATCTATTTCATTATTAGAAAATGGTTCATTGCTATTTATTGTTAATTTAATGTTATTTAACATTATAAATATAGTACTTATTAATTATTTAAATAATAAAATTGATAATCATAATTATATTTATATATTAATATTAATGATATCTGATACTGAAAACATAGAAAAATGTAGTTTTTGCAATAAGAAATTAAAAATTATAAATTTTTCTTGTAAATGTCAAGGTAAATTTTGTAAAAATTGTAGATTACCAGAAGTACATAAGTGTACCTTTGATTATATTATAAATGGTAAAGAAGAACTTAAAAAAATTAATCCATTAATTTGTCCTCAAAAGATTAACATTTTATAAATAGTTTGTAAATCATAAAAAAATTGATTTTTTGTTTTAGTACTACATTTTATCTAACATCATGTTTATTCAAATGGATAATCCCGATTTAGATATTATGAAATATCTAGGTAGATCTATTGTAGATATTTTATCAAAACAATATGGGTTTGATCCTGAAAATGCAAAACAATATTTAGATTTAAATAGTATACATTCTAGAGTCGAAGAAGATATTGTTAAAAAGAAAAGTAATATACCTTTGCCATTTTGTGGAAGTATTAATCAAAAATGTTGTCAAGCAATTCGATTAAATCATGGATTATATACACAATGTTTAAATACCCCGAGTGATTATACTAGTCAATATCCACTCTGTTCTACATGTAGTAAACAGACACTTAAAGATAGTGGTATGCCAAAATATGGATATATAATAGATAGAGTTTCTCAAGGTACCAATTATAGAGATCCATTAGGAAAAGCTCCTGTAAATTATGGAAATATCATGGAAAAATTAAAGATAGAAAAATATGAAGCAATTGAATTAGCTGAAAGTTTAGGTTTAACTATTCCGGAAGATCAGTTTAATATTAAGAAAGGTCAGAGAGGTCGACCAAAAAAAGATACTGTAGTATGTGATACAGAGAGTGAAGCAAGTGAAATAGTTGTTCCAAAACCTCAAAAAAAACGCGGACGTCCACCTAAACAAAAGGATATTATTTCAAATACCTTAGAAAAAAATATGTTAGAAGAAATAATTAATACAGCTGATAAGAAATCAGATAATGTTGTGAGCGATTCTTCATCTGATAAAGAAAGTAATTTATGCGATGAAGATCCAGATATTCAAGCATTTCCAATTATTCTTGATAAAACAAACCAACATGGTTATAAAATTCAAGATGATTTAAATGAGGCAACAGAATATTTAATTTGTTGTGATAACAATTATTTGTATGATCCAACTACTCATGAACAAATTGGTTATTGGAATATTGAAAAAAAATGCGTAGTTAAAGTAAGTGATTAGGATTATAAATAAGTTGCTTTTCCAGAATATGTAATAATACAGTTTAAATATATTCTTTCAAATGCATGTTCAAATTGACCATCTGCAAATCTATAATCTGTAAATGGACTTTTAAGTATCCATTCTGTTGTTTTTTCATGAATAGGAATTTCAGTTGTTTTGTCACAAGCTAACGTATTTCCATAAAGATTGTTATCTTTGAATTGTTTATATATGGTTTCTATAGTACCATTTATTTTATAATACCATTTTACCCAATTTATATCAAAACTATTAGAATCATTTAATATACTGTAAAATAAATAATCATTATCTTCAAAAATATGTTTACAAATTCTATAACTTAATATCATACAGTTTCCTTCAAAAAATATATGATTTTTATTATCTATATTAAGATATTTACATAACTCTTTAAAATAAATTTTATTTGGCCAAAATTTTTTTGTATTCCAATCTCCTTCTTTTTTAATTGCTGGAAATATTCCATCATAATTTTCATTTATTTTTTTAATACATTCTTCAATATTACTATCTTTAATAAAATTAAAATATTTCTCTCTTGATAATTCGCATGATTTGCTATGCAAAAATAATATATGTGAATATTTAATTTTATTTATCTTAAGATAATTAATTAAACAAATTTTAGCTCCAATATCAAATCCTTTATTTGGTATTTTAATATGTGTATATTTACTATCTATACTACCAATACAATATGTTATGTATATATTAAAATATTTTTCAATATTTTTAATATAATTATGATATATTTTATCAAACTGATCACCATTATAACAATGAAGATGGGCAATTAAATTTTTACTATTTAAAGTTTCTTTTGTTATTACCTTATACTGTAAATCATCCTGTTTATGAATATTTAATATTAATTTATGAAATAATGTTGGATATGCATTATTAGTAATATCAGATAGTATATTTATTGAATTATTATTTATTTTATTAATATCATCCAAATTTCTATTAACTGGAATATTTTTTATATTATCTATCATGTTAATAAGATACTCTATATTATTTTCTTTAATTATAGGTATAAATGAAATAAGATTTTTATATTTTATAATTAATTCTTCTTCTTTATCTGTAGATATAGTTTCACTTATAATATGTGTATCATAAGGAATAATCTCATGAAGTCTAAATATTTCTAAACTATTATATTTTTCATTGTAATGAAGATTAATAACAATTTTAGATTGTTTTATAATATTAAGTAAATTATTGCCCCAACTATTATTTATAATAGTTGTAGAGTAACCATTATTATTTAATTTTTTTAATATAGCATTACGTCTTTCATTAACTGTCCCAATAAATATTATATCATACATTTTATTATTATTGAATGATAAATTTGGATTAATTAAAGGCGTAAAAAATTTAATTTTTTCATAAATTTCTTTATTATATTTTTCATAATAAAATATATTGTTATAAGTATAATCATATACTTTATTGCATTTACTTATAAAATTAATAATTTTTGTTTTTGTTAAATCATCGATCATATTAAGTTGCTCAATCTGTAATACACTACATTTATTTGTTATAATATTTAGATTTTCTAAATTACCAATATGTAAAATGCCTATTAAAAATAAAAAATGATTTTTATTATTATATACATTATATAAAATACTTGCTGGTAAGGAAGTAAATTGTAGATTTACAATTATACAACTTATTCCTTTTTTTTTAAAATAAGATTCTAATATTTTTCCTGAAATAATACAATGATTACCGACTACAATATATATAGTATATTCATCATTTACTATAACATGTTTATTTGTATTATTATATCTCTTAAATTTATTTAATATCATTATAAATAAATTTAAGAAAAAAAAGATCCAGTTTGAGCTCACCAGTATTAAGCTAGCCATTTATAAAATATGGCTAATTGCGGGCTGGACATTATCACGCCAGTTGGCCATGCGTGTATCTCTCTTAATACTGCGTTAGGATCTTTCTTTTCAAAATAAATACTTTTGCTATTGAGTATTACCGTCATAGTAGGATGGGCATCATGACCACCTAACCCTGAGAGATAAGGGCTGCATTAAAACACTATGTTGGATGTCAGACTAATTCTCTCATTAGGAGTTATCAACGTTTTATTATTTTAGTGTCTGTTAAAGAACGTCAAACTCCATGATACTTTAACAATTTATGGTAGAAAAAAAATCAATTTTTAAAATTTTTGTAAAATCACAAAACTATTTTGATTTTTAATATCTATCTTTCAGGATCAAAACTAATATCAAATCTTGGTTCTAAATGTGGAAATAAAGCTAATTTCTTATTGTGCCATAATTTATTCTTAAAAAACTCCTTACTTTCATTATATATCATATTATATAATACTGCTTGTCCACCTAAATTCCCCCATTCATTTTCCCATAAGGAAAAACTAAGATCATTTAACCATTCCATCCATATTTTCTCTCCACACTTATCAATAATAGGATAATGATGGTTTTTGATAAATTTAATAACTTCTAAGGTGTGAAACGCGTCCATCCCGTATAGTTCTACTCTAGTTCTCTCAGTGTCAATTTCTATACCTTCAAAATGGACCAAACCATGATCTACAGTGAAGCCCGCTGCGGCCGCCTGCTCCACTATACCTTCAAAATTAACCAATCCATGATCTGTAGTGAAGGGATTGAAAATTTCTCTTGTACTCTTAGTTAACTCTAAAATATCTGTAGTAACTTTGTTAGAGTACCCACGCCAGCGATCTCGAACCGATACGACCGATGCAATACAACGAATGTATCTTTGTATATCAGGATCAAGTAAATCCCATAGAGACATTAATAGTTGGCTATTGAGGCACTATAATAGCTATTACATTTATAGTATCAATTTTTTTTACTATATTTAAAATATTACTCTATAATAATTTAAATATATAGTGAAATTATTATATAATGAATAGAACTGAATTAATTAATATATCAATTGGCGAATTATGGGATAAATTTAGTATACTTCTTATTAAAAAAGAAAAATTAAATGAAGAGAATGAATTGTATTATATAAATAATGAATTAGATTTTTTAACAAAAAATATGTCAAAATATAGTTATATTCAAGACTTATTATTTATAAATTTAAAAAAAATTAATTTAGAATTGTGGGATACCGAAAATTTAATAAGAGAGAAAGAAAAAAATCAAGAGTTTGATCAAGAATTTATTAAATTTGCTCGTGATGTTTATAGTTTGAATGATAAACGTTCTTTTATCAAATATAATATAAATAAAAGATTTGGTTCTAGTATATTAGAAATTAAAAACTATTCTGTGCCCGCACGGAGTGCAGATAAAGAGAAATAATTATAGAGAGTTCCAATAGTGTTGAGTATGGATAGGAAGTAGAAGCCAGCGACGTTGAATTTCAGCATTAACAGTTTTTTTGG
>MDTC01210273.1_pt1 | contig 29215 bp, 27 predicted proteins | sample 811181 | NCBI WGS metagenome assembly MDTC01 (sample SAMN05326644, study PRJNA326480) | marine metagenome | isolation source: seawater | place: Pacific Ocean: North | collected 2011 | reverse complement strand
TACCAGTAAAAGTGGTCCCGTCAACAGAAATTGTTCGAAAGCCAGCGTGGTTAAGAGTCCCAATCAGCACCTCTGGAAAGGTTGACCTAATCAAAAATGTGTTGCGAAAAAATAGACTCTCGACAGTCTGCGAGGAAGCGTCATGTCCCAATCTTAATGAATGTTTCTCCAATGGAACCGCAACCTTTATGATCATGGGGGATATATGCACTAGGCGATGTCCATTCTGTGATGTTGGTCACGGAAAGCCTATGCCCTTAGATAAAAATGAACCTAAAAATTTATCGCAAGCGATAGCGGAAATGAGTTTGAAATATGTTGTTATTACCTCAGTGGACAGAGATGATCTTCGTGACGGTGGGGCTCAACACTTCGCAGATTGTATTAGCTCAGCTAGACATAGAATTCCAGGATTGAAGATCGAAGTTCTGGTACCTGATTTTCGGGGTCGTATGGAAGTGGCATTGGATATATTGAGCTATACGCCACCAGATGTTTTTAATCATAATATTGAGACAATTCCAAGTCTTTATAGGAAAGTAAGGCCAGGAGCAAATTATGAATGGTCTTTGAATCTTTTGAGCAAGTATTTATTACGAAATCCAACGGTCCCTACAAAATCAGGCCTCATGGTTGGGTTAGGCGAAACAAAAGCTGATATCTTTAAAACAATTGGGGATCTGCGCTCGAGCGGCGTGACAATGCTTACCGTAGGTCAATACCTTCAGCCCTCAGTTGACCATCTGAGAATAGAGAGGTTTGTTCACCCCAAAGAATTTGAAGAGTATGCCGAATACGCACTCAAAATCGGCTTCACCCATGCTGTATGCGGGCCGTTGGTAAGGTCCAGTTATCATGCCGAAAAACAAGCTTTAGACTAATCGTAAGGCGATGGTAATCTCTGAATTAGTTATAATTATAGTCATGATATGCGATATCGTCTTCTGCTGAGCTTAATTAACTACCTAGCAGAAAAATTTTAGTCTTTACTACCGTTTCTTGTGACACATAACTCATCAAGAGAACAGAAGATGGTCTCAATCTCAGCATCCTCACCTATCGATTTCGTCGACCCATACCTCTCGTAGTGGTTCACCAAAGTCATCATAAATAAGTTTTTTATACCTTCTAGAGTTATTTTGAGTTAGAGGTTTAGTCTTGGTAGTTTTTACTTTACGAGCATCAAAGGCTGCAACAACGTCGGTGAGAAACGTTTTGCTTTCTGAGGATTCCTCAATCTCAAAAACTCGCCGAACGCGTGGCTCATTAGTATTCTGACCAGATTCCCCAAGCGATATTTTCTCAATCGACCCACCATTCGACAGATACTCTTGTGTTTTTGCCAAAATGTCTTCTCGTATGGATTTTTTACTGAGCTTCACTTCGCATTTGTCACATAAAATTTTTTAAAATAGTAGCGAAGTTTTTAATGGCAAACAACACAACCAAATTACCTCCCCTTCGCTAATGACGAGCTCATCAAAAACATGCCGCGGATCCGACTTGGTACCACTAGTAGAGCTGGCGTCAATAACAAAGTCATCACAGTAGATAATAACAAACCATCGACGATGGCACTGGCGAGCGGCTGCCACCAAGAGACAATCATGCCGCCTCTTTCCCATGTGCGATTAATAATATCAATACTAAGACCGTTTGCGAGTGGTAGCAAACCCACTATGGTTGTTGTCGAAGTCAAAATGATTGGTCTAAAACGAGATTTTGTTGCCTCAAAAACAGCCGCCTCTACTGTTATACCGACGGATGTTTTCCTTGTATAGTTATAGGTATGCAACAAAACGATGTTGTTATTAACAACAATCCCAGCCAAAGCGACAATACCAATACCTGTTAACGTAATACTGAATACCTCTTCATTGACCAATAATCCCAACAAAACACCCGCTGTCGATATAACTACCGAAAATAGGATTAAAAACGTCTGATAAAAGCTGTTGAAGTGCGCCAGCATGAGCACCAGCATCAGTCCCAAAGCCATTCCAAAAGATACTAACAAAAAGTTAGCAGATTCGGCCTGCTCCTCATTGACCCCACGAAAATTTACTTTGACATTGTGAGGAATATCAGCATTTTTCAGCCATGCATCAATCTGTCGCATTTGGTCATCAATCAGAAAGCCTTCCTCCGAGGACGCCATAATCATGACTGACTCTCGCATATCTAGCCGTTGTATTGTGTCAATTTTATCAACAGGACGTCTTTCTGTAAAAATCCCTATCGGGATAGAACCAAAAGCTGAGCTCACAAGAAGGCCATCTAATTCAGCGAAATTTCTCTGTAATTTCGGGTACCGAAGACGTATTTCAACCTCTTCCTCAGAATCATTGGGCCGAAAATTACTCAAAGGTAACCCATTTGTAACTAGTTGTATCGACTGCCCTAGAGTCTTTACATTTACATCAGTCATGGACGCCAAAGATCGATCAATCCGAAATTCCCACTGAACACCCGCAATCGGCCTTGTATCTTCCAAATTCCTAAATCCATCTACATTTTTTGAAATCCATCGTTTTATGCGATCCACAGTCCTATACATTTCATCACGATTTGTAGAAGATATCTGAAGTTGCAAATCCTTTCCAACCGGTGGGCCATTGTCAAGATTCTGGCCTGTAGCAATGACGCCAGGAATTTCGCCTAACACTACTCGAATTTTTGCGAAAACTTGCGCACTAGATAGATCACGTTCTCTACTGGGAATTAGTTCAACAAAAAATACGCTTATTTGGTCTTTACTTGTGTCCTTTCGAATGAGTGAGGCCTCACCACTAGTTGCATGGAGTTTTTTGATTTCATCAAACTCATTTATGCTTTTGGCAACTTGATCGGTAAGACTACGTTTTTGACTAACAGAGAGATTACCTTGGGCCCGGACTGATATGGTACCGAAACGGTTTTCAGTCTCTGTAAAAAATTCACTACCAGACCCAAGCTTTGCATATGCCAAGAACACCGAAAACAAAAATGTTATCAATATAGCTGCCGATATAAGTGGCCGGTTAATCACCTCTTGTAAAAGTTTTAAATAGATGGCGTAAAAACACGCTAGAGAACCATTCAAAGGTTGTTTCGACTCATAACTAAAATTTTCTGAACCATTCGAAAGTAATCTGCGTTTAATTGCCACTCCAAGCGTTGGGGTAAATATCAATGCGTATAACAATGACCAAAGAAGCACAGCAAATACAGTAACCGGCATATATGCCATGAATTTACCCGTTGTACCCGGCCAAAATAGTAACGGCGAAAAAGCAGCCAAAGTGGTTCCTACAGACGCAGTTATCGGTAATCTCATTCGTTCAACTGCTTCTTTATACGCCTCAAAGGCATCTGTACCCGTTGCCATTCTGGCATCTGCAAATTCAACTACGACAATCGCACCATCGATCAGCATTCCTAATGATAATAACAAACCAAACATGACGACAAAGTTGTAGCTATATCCAAGACTCAAAATTACGACCAATGATCCAAGAAGACAAAATGGCACAGCTAGTGTCACTAATATGCCCGATTGAAAGCCCAAAGTAGCAACTACGAGAATAAGAACAAACGCCATCGCAGTTAAAATATTCCCTGATAGCTCGTCCACAAGCGCCCGAGAATAAGGAGCTGAATCAAATAAGAATTCTATTTTGATATTTTGAGAAAACAATCGCCGATCTCTTGCAACGAGGTCTCTCACCAATTGCACCGCTTCAATTGAATTTGCACCTGGACGCTTCATCACATCGAGCGTTATCGCGTCAATACCATTCACCGTGCTAAATCCGGTGGCATCCTTAAATTTTCTCTCTATTTGAGCTACGTCTCCTAGCTTTACGACTGCACTTTTAGAACTCTTTATCGGAAGTTCTCTAACGTCCTGCTCGTTCTCGATTAGAGCAGGTAGCTCTATACCAAATAAACCTGATATCGTCTCTAATTGACCTGCAGGTACAACAAGGTTGTTAACTGAAAAAACATTTAAAATCTCATCTAATGTAACTTGATAATATCCCAGTAGCTCTGGCATTAATAAAATCTCTAATACCTCTTCCCGATATCCGCCTAGTTTGGCCTCCAACACATGCGGCAACTTTTCAAACTCTTCCTCAAAATGCTTTGCAATAGCACTCAGCTCTCGATGAGAGTTGCCCGAAGCCGAAAACGCAACCACGACCTCCGGCATCCGGATACTTATCTCTTCGATTATTGGTTCCTCGGTATCCTCTGGAAAGTTGGTGCTCGCTCTCTCGACTGCGTTTCTTAGCTCAGTCAAGACCCCTTTTACTTGGCGATCTATTTCAAACTCCACAATAATTTGGATGGAGTCATCTCGGGCAGTCCCATTAATCTCCTCCACGCCATCTAGTTTTTTCAATTCGTTCTCAATTGGTGCGATTAGTAGCCGAGCACCGTCCTCTGGTGAAATTCCCTCATGTTGTACCAAAATTAAAAAAACAGGTATTTGTATGTCTGGTTCCATTTCAACAGGGAGAGTTTTAAATGCAAAAACACCTACAAACAAAACCAGAAACATGATGAATAGAGTAACTTTTGGTGTCTTGATAAGAGAGCTTATGACACCTAACATAAAAGAATGCCCTGCTTCCTCTTCATTCATTTGTCTTACCTTCAAAAACTGGAACTATGATCTCACCAGCTAACACGTAATTCTGTCCAACGGTTATCAGTGCAACAGTTTCCGGTAAGCCCGTAACCCAGATTCCATACTCACTCTCACCAACAATGGTTACATTGACGTTTTCAACAACATTGCCATCCGAAATTATCCTAACAATAATCTTGCCATTATCATCAAGTAATAGAACAGAACCCGGAATTTGGTGTGCAATAACCCTAGGAGCAGTCACGATTAAATTTCCCAACACTCCCGCCCGCAAATGCGATGCCGGATTTGCAAATGTTGCCTCTACCAAAAACGTTCGAATTTTAGAATCAGCCACACTAGATATGTAGTTAATAGTTGCTGCATACTTCTCTCCATACTTAACCTCGAAATCAACTAATTGTGCGGTTTCAAGGTAGCTAATTTGAAGATCTGTCGCATTAGCCCTTACCCGGATTGGATCGAGCTCGACTATCGATCCACATAATCCTCCGGGTTGTAAGTAATCCCCGACTTCAGCAGATCTTGTCTCTAAAAAACCATTAAAAGGCGCCTTTATCTGCAAATTATCAACTGCGTCTCTTGCTAGATCTAAACGAACTCTAGCCTTTTCTAAATCTGCAGCTGCTCTGGCAATTGTTAATTCAGATTGAAACTGATTTCGCTTGAGACTCAGAAATCCCGTGTATTCAAGCTGTGATTTATGAAAAGATGACTGAGCGCTGACATAGTCTGCTTGGCGACCATCGCTGTCTAGTTCACATATCGTTTGCCCAGCAGTCACGAACACCCCTCGTGCCTGCGGCGTACTAATCACCTCGCCGGTAATTTGTGCCCTTAAAAAAACGTGCCGATTGGCGTGGGTTTCTGCGAACAATTTCATAGTAGGTGAATAATATTCCCACGAAAGATACCGTGCCTGCACTTGCGTTAGCGCAACAATATCCCCCGCACCGAGATCACTGCCAGATTGCATTTTCTGCGGGAACCAAAGTCCACTTAACAACCACACTAGAATAGTGACCGCCAAAACGAGTGAAACTCGAACATTACGGTTCACAGAAACACCTCCGCGGGAATACTAAAAACCTTAAAAGATTATTATCTAAAACTCTGTCTTTGTCCGAACTTATATAGTCAGGAGCGGCGCTATAACCAGACTGACAATCGCCATGACATTTATTAGAATATTCATTGAGGGTCCAGATGTATCTTTGAAAGGATCTCCTACGGTGTCTCCAACAACAACTGCAGCATGAGTTTCTGAACCCTTGCCTCCATGATTCCCTTTTTCTACAAACTTTTTTGCGTTATCCCATGCGCCGCCAGCATTCGCCATCATCAGTGCGAGAGAAACGCAACCCAACAACCCGCCTCCCAGCATCCCACCCAGTGCTTCTGCTCCCAGACCAATGCCCACCAGAACCGGCGTTGATACAGCAATAATCCCGGGAAGCATCATTTTTCTGAGTGCCGCCTCAGTTGCGATCTCCACGCATTTCTCTGAGTCTGGATCAGACTCGCCCTCCATCAATCCCGCGATCTCTCTAAATTGTCTACGTATCTCGTTGATCATTTCAAACGCTGCATCACCTACCGCGGTCATAGTGATCGAAGAGATCAAAAATGGTATACATGCGCCAATAAACATACCCACCAGCACAACTGGCTTGGTCAACTCAAGGGAAAACTCTGGATTTTTGACGGACACTACTGCCGCATACGCGGATATTATTGCTAAAGCAGCTAAGGCCGCAGCTCCTATGGCAAACCCTTTTCCAATCGCAGCGGTCGTGTTACCCAATTCGTCAAGAGAATCGGTAATCTCTCGCACATCCTCACCCATTCCGGCCATTTCAGCTATGCCTCCAGCATTGTCCGCAACGGGTCCGTATGCATCAATCGCCATTGTGATGCCAACGGTTGATAACATTCCTACTGCTGCAATCCCCACACCATAGACACCAGCTAGTCCAGTAGATATAAAAATTACACCAGCAAGTACCAAGATTGGTATGACTACCGATTCCATACCCACTGAGAGGCCCGAAATCATGACCGTTGCGGGTCCTGTCTCTCCGGATCTCGCGATCTTTCTGACTGGACCCCGACTTGTATCAGTATAAAACTCAGTAACCAAGCCGATCATTACGCCACCAACTGCACCACAAATAACACACCACCAAACATCCAGAGAAACATTAGACATATTCTCAATCACAAAGTACGCAAGACCGATAAAAATTATAGGTGCTAGCAAAGTGCCGAACCGAAGTGCAGCTGAAGGAGAGCTTTTTGATCGCATTTTAACCACAATAACACCTATGATTGAGGAAATTAATCCAATAGAGGCTAGAGCTAGTGGTAAAGCCATCAGATCTCTAGAACCTAGGGTATAAGCAATAGCAATGGAGGCGATCATCGACCCGCAGTATGATTCAAAAATGTCTGAACCCATACCAGCCACATCTCCGACATTATCCCCAACATTATCTGCTATTACACCAGGATTACGTGGATCGTCTTCAGGTATGCCGGCTTCAAGCTTACCGACCAGATCGGCACCCACATCAGCACATTTTGTAAAAATTCCACCGCCAACTCGTGAAAACAACGCTACGACTGAAGCACCCATCCCGAAACCTTCTAAAGCGTGTACGTGAGATTCGTTATAAAAGTAATAAAGGGTACCAAGACCTATCAATCCCAGCGATGCTACACACAGGCCCATCACAGAGCCACCGTAAAAGGAAACAGATAAGGCCGCTGCGGCTCCCTCCGTTTGAGCGGCAGTGGCAGTTCTTACATTCGCCTTCGTAGCAGCATACATTCCAATAAAGCCAGCTAGTGAGGAACATGTAGCTCCCGACAGTACCGCAATAGCAGATTCCATAGATAGAAAAATTCCAACGAGAAAGACAAGAATAGCTACAAAAATCATAAGATATTTGTACTCAGTCTTCATAAAAGTTAATGCGCCGGTATGGATTTGATCGCCAATCTTTTTGACCTTATCCTCACCATCCGGATAACGCATTATCAGCGAATAAATTACAAGCGCCACAATCATACCAATAACACCCAACAAAGGTGGATATAACAAAGTATTCATAAAATTTCCTATCTGGATCAGGGTAAAAAAAAGCTAATGGTATCAAAAAACAGATCCCGATCACATGACAAATTCTTGCGTTATCTGTCGGTGGGATGATAATGTTTTATCAGTTATGGCTCAGTTAATTAATTTATATAATCTAAAGGATCGACCGGCCGTCCATCCTTTCTTATTTCAAAATACAAAATACCCGAAGATCCAAGTTTTGATATTATTTCCATATTATCAATGGATTGCCCCTCTTGAACGAGAATCTTTTCATTCTGAGCATACGCACTCAATAATACTTCACTATGCTTCACAATTATCAGTTGCCCATAGCCCCTCAACCCGTCCCCCGCATAAACAACTCTGCCGGGGGCAGTCGCCCTGACAGAAGCGCGAGCAATGGTTTTTATAGTAATACCCTTTTTAAGATTTTTAACATTGAACTCTGCTTCGATTCTTCCCTTCACCGGCCACTGCCAATAATACTCAGCAGATGTCAAGGATGTTCCTGTGGCAGCCTTATCATTTTTTGTGCTCAGCGCTCCCACTACCTTTGTAGTCTCTTTTTTGACTTTCTGCAGCCCTAGTAGTTTTTTCGAGTTTTTCCCCCTTCCGCTTGAAATAGACAATTCCTCTGAAAGCAAATGACCGTCAGGTAATTCAGTTTGTACCAATTTCACTTCTTGTTGAGAAACTGCTTTAATCTCTCCTTCGATATCTAAAATTTGACCTGGATATATAATTGTAGATGTACTGAGTCTATTATTTTTTGCTAAGGTGGTGACATTTAAATCATATCTCCAAGCAATTGAATATAAAGTTTCCCCCTTTTGCACGACATGGTTTGTAATCGTCTCACGTGCAGGAATATCCAAGGATAAAACTGGTGCAAGCTGTTGTGCACAACCGCAAAGAATTATAGCGACAATAGACAAAATTCTCGTTCGAAGATTAAACAAACTACTCTTCCGGACTATGGTTTTGATTCTGCCTCGAACCAAGAGTATTCAGAATAAAAACAAAAGAGAGTCCTATTACCATAAATAATAGGCACATATTAGTGTGTGGATCAGCATCGATTAGAACCCCATATTGAGATGGCCACAAATTGACAAATCCGGTTGAGGAAACTTCTAAAGAATCTTTCCAAGGCCAGACCAAGTACAAACTTCCAATCAAAAAGCCACACATAGTGACAAGTAAAGTGTTCTCATGGTACCTCAATAACTTTGAAAGTACTCTACTAAAGGTTGATAGTCCTACAAAACCCCCAAACGAGAAAAATATTAAAATGTCCCAGTGAAAATGCGCCACAGCGGAGATTACTGTCGGATAAACCCCCATTGCAACCAGAAGGAGGGTTCCCGAGATACCAGGAAGAATCATTGCACAAAAAGCTATGGCTCCAGCAAGAAAAATAACCGCATAATTAGCGCTGAAATTCAAAGTAGGAAAGCTTGATATAACGACAGCGGAGATTATACCAAGACAGACGTAGCAAATTTGGTACAAATGTACCACCCGATACCGTTGAAAAAGAATTATCACCGAGGCCACAATAATGCCACTAAAAAAAGACCACATTAACAATCCGTATATCTTCATAATATACTCAATAATTCTTGCAAGCATAATAATACTTGTCAAAATACCAGCTAACACAGTCGAGAGAAACGTACCATTTATATGACTCCAAGCAGCTGATATGTCGCCAATGAGGAGTAATCTCATTGCTCTATAGTCAATAGATCTTATGCTGTTTACGAGCTCATTGTAGATTCCGGTTATTAGGGCAATCGTGCCCCCAGACACCCCCGGAATCATATCCGCAGCTCCCATCGCCATTCCCTTTAAGAACAATGTGGGGAAACTATTTCTCATTGCATTTCCGAATTAGTCAGTCTGTATATGTCAACCCACCCAAAAGCGGCACAAACCTTACTGTTTCAATGGCCTCCTCATCGAACTGTTCCGTATCTCCAACCCGTTTTATTAGACGCAGCACTTGCTTGTTGATTGCGCCAATGGGTATTACTAAGACTCCATCAGCCCCAAGTTGCTGAAGAAGTTCGGTTGGCACCGATTGAGGGGCCGCTGTACTAATTATTCCATCGAAAGGTGCATGCTCACGCCATCCATTGCTACCATCTGATAGCTTGACTTTAATTCCTTTAGCTCCAAGTTTTCTAAATCTTTTTTTTGCCTTTACCAACAATGGATTTATCCGTTCAACAGAGTAAACTTCGCTAACGAGTTGTGCCAAAATCGTGGTCTGGTAGCCCGATCCGGTCCCAATTTCAAGGACTTTATTCAGCGATCCTCTTGCTAAAAGCAACTCAGTCATGCGAGCAACTATATATGGTTGGGATAAAGTCTGAGAAAAACCTATGGGGAGAGCCGTATCTTCATATGCCCGATGCGCAAGAGCCTCGTCCAAAAAAAGATGCCGCGGGGTCACTCTCATAGTATCCAGAACCCTTGGATTATCGATACCTTGCGCTTGTAATCTTGTTATTAGTCTCTCACGCGTACGCTGAGAGGTCATTCCCACACCAGAAAAGTCAAGCGAATTCATGGCAATCTCCATCCGTCTGAGCAGAACCTAAATCAAAAAATGGCTTTTGCTCCGACCTATTAGAAGCCGAATATAACACATGGAAGCACTCAATTACCGATTAAATTCCACCAACTCACGCAATAATGCTGTCGCATAAACTCCCTTGGGCAAGTTGAATTCGAGCTTCAATTGGCGGCTTTCGAGAAAATTGAATTTTAACCCATCGGCGTGCATAAATAACTTCCGTCGGTCTTGAGTCAATCCCGTATGCTCCAGCGCATTCTTCCATCCCGGCCAATCAATAAGTGCCTCCCGCTCAACTAACGCAACACCTTGATTAGGTTTGCTCCTCCCTCTTCCCCATAAAGGTCCGGTCTCATCCAATGGAAAAACTACCCCATCATGATAATTCGTAATGTGTCTAGCGAGCACTAAGTTGAACAGCCAAGAGCGAGCGGCAGAAAGGAAGAGACCTTGTCCTTTCGAATTTCCTCTCAAACGGGCTGAGTTAATTAGGCGCTCAGCTTCGAGAAGATTTCCACCATTGAATCCAAAACGCTGCTGCGCAAAATAATTGGGAAAGCCGAAGCGATTAATCATTTTCAGCCTTTGCTCGAGCTTTCCTTGAGGCGCAGATATATCAGTAATTAAGATCTTAAATGAATTTCCGGCGTGCATCCCTCGCCGTAATTTTTTGCTGTGTCGCTTAAGTGATAGAACCTCAAAATCTGGATGGCTCAAATCGGCGATATTTAGACAGCGGTTCGGCAAATAGAGACTATACCACTGCGATGTCACGGCAAACCTATCTTTCAACCCACAGTAGCCTACATGCTTCTCCTCTATACCGGATAATTCCGCTAATCGTGCCGCTATCCATCGACTGTTTTGCCCATATTTACGGATGTTGACAATTAAATGTTCGCCAGCACCAGAAAACTCAAAGCCAAGAATTTCGTCAACACAAAAGTCCATCATAGAGGCTTTCATGCGAGCTTTTCCCAGACAAGGAAGAAATTTAGGAAGGCACTGAAAGTTAAAATCCGACAAAGTCCGAGCAGTATTTCTCAAGTTAATATAATTCACGATGAGGGTTCTAGAAGAACCACAGCATGGCATGCTATACCCTCAATCCGACCTATGAATCCTAACGTCTCAGTGGTTGTGGCCTTAACATTTATGCAATCCGATAAAACTCCAATGTCTTGACCTAAATTTGCACACATCCGTTTTATATAAGGTGCCATTTTAGGCCTTTGTGTAACGATGGTCACATCTGCATTAACGAGTCGGTAGCTTTTCTCCCTCATCATAATTACAACCCGTCGAAGTAAGTTTCGACTGTCAATGCCAAAATATTCTGGATCACTGTCCGGAAAGTGGGCGCCGATATCACCCAAACTCAACGCGCCGAGGATCGCGTCCATAAGTGCATGAATAACCACATCGCCATCTGAATGAGCTAGCAAAGCCATCTCACATGGAATATGGACACCTCCCAGAGAAAATCCAACTCCTGAAGAAAAAGCGTGGACGTCATAACCATGGCCTATTCGCATTCAGATTTCTCTTGTTCTTCGAGGATTGTATTGGCAAGTATCAAATCTTCCGGACGAGTAATCTTTATATTATCAGCCCTACCCTCAACTATCTTTACCTCCTTACCCAACCGCTCTAAGGCGGAAGATTCGTCCGTCAAAAACTGACCATTTTTGAACGCATGCTCCATGGCCTTCACCAACTCACCGTAACGAAACATTTGCGGTGTTTGTGCAAGTCTGCAAATCCGACGATCTATCGTACTTTTAATCTGACCATGCTCTGTAATCAATTTGACCGTCTCATTGATTGGTGAAACCAAGATTCCGCCTATGGGATGTTTGTTAACACTTTCCCGCAACTTCATAATCGAGCCAAGAGTAACACAGGGTCGGACAATATCATGTACCAGAACCCAGTCACTAAAAATTGCGTCGTGAGTCAACGCTGACAAACCATTAAGTACAGACTCTGCGCGATCGATTCCGCCCTCGACCAATTCAACCCGATCATTTGTTATTGCTGGTACCGAAGACCAACACTTATCTCGAACTTTACATGGTACAACTAAGCGCTCTATCTCAGGCACTTTTACCAATCTCGATAGGCAATGTTGGGCGACGGTAGATTGTCCGAGTGGGAAAAATTGCTTAGGAAATTTTGGCGAAAAACGACTGCCAACACCCCCGGCGGGCACAATTAACCAACTACGCGCTTTACCCAAGATGGGTTATCTTGATAATCCATTTATGGACTATCATCATTTTGTTCACCCTCGTCTTCAGTGACCAAATAGAAAACCTCATTATTTCTGACCATGCCTAAATCTTCTCGAGCTATTTCTTCAATGCTGCTAGAACTGTCTTTCAAACTTGAAATTTTCTTAATTAGGTCTTCATTTTTTTCTTTAAGGCGCTTATTTTCCTCGCTTTGCTTTGTTAACAAGTTTTCCAACTCTGTCTTATGAGCAAGACTCCCATCTCCGAACCATAACTCAACTTGAAGCGATAAAAACATAATCATTAAAATAACAAAAATCAACTTTAACAACATTCTAAATCTCGCTCTGTCTTAGAAAGACTGAAAATCAAGGCTGGAAACCAAGGCACCCGTAGTATGGAGCATTTTCGCTTCCAAGCTCAGCTTCGATGCGCAGAAGGCGATTATATTTCGCCACACGATCCGATCGGCATAACGACCCAGTTTTAATCTGCCCGGCCGCCGTGCCTACTGCTAAGTCAGCTATAGTTGTATCCTCTGTTTCTCCTGAACGATGAGAAATTATTACCCCGTAGCCAGCCTTTTTCGCCATCGAAATGGCATTCAATGTCTCGCTAAGGGTGCCAATCTGATTAAATTTAATTAAGATTGAATTTCCTATACCATTATCTATTCCACGCTGAAGAATCTCAGTGTTAGTAACAAACAAATCATCGCCAACTAATTGGATTTTTTTACCCAATTGATCTGTATGGTATTTCCATCCAATCCAATCAGACTCATCTTGTCCATCCTCAATAGAGGTGATAGGATATTGGTCACATAATTCTCCTAAAAAATCGGTAAATCCGTTCGAGCTAAATCGCTTACCCTCTCCCTTTAGGTCATAGAAGCCCGATCGGTAAAATTCGCTAGCAGCACAATCGAGTGCTAGAGTTACATCAGTGCCTAAACAATAGCCTGCCTGAGCTACTGCCTCGGAGATCATAGAAAGCGCATGCGAATTGGAATTTAAGTCGGGAGCAAAGCCACCCTCATCTCCGACAGCAGTATTTAAGCCCGAAGAAATCAATACCCTTTTGAGAGCATGGAAAATTTCCACACCCGTTTGCAAAGCTCGAGCAAAAGATCCAGCTTGAATAGGTTGTACCATAAATTCTTGTATATCAACATTGTTATTAGCATGCTCACCTCCATTCAAAATATTCATCATAGGTAAAGGCATAGTATAGTGACCTGGGGTGCCATTTAAATCACTGATATGTGAGTACAAGGGAACACCTTTACGCACAGATGCGGCTTTAGCAACAGCCAGCGAAACCGACAATATTGCATTCGCACCTAATAAACTCTTATCTTTACTACCATCCAACTCTATCATCATATTATCTGCATCTAATTGCGCAGTGGGATCTAAACCAACTAATGTATCCTTTATTCGATTGTTCACGTTGGCAACGGCGGTCAATACTCCTTTTCCCATATAACGATTTTTATCATGGTCTCGAAGTTCTATTGCCTCCCGCGATCCTGTCGAGGCACCAGATGGTGCCATTGCGGAGGAAATGACTCCACAACTAAGTTCCACCTCAACCATCACTGTTGGGTTTCCGCGTGAATCTAAGACTTCGAATGCGCGGACATCTGTTATTACAGACATACTGACTTTACTCCTTAATCTGTCCGAAACTTAACGTACTATTAATACTTCCATGTTTTTAACCAAATTATCGATTTTTTGCACTTGCTCTAAAAACGGGTATAACAGATCAAGCGGAAGAGCTGAGGCTCCATCACACTTGGCACTATCTGGATCTGGATGAGCCTCTAAAAATAATCCCGCAAGGCCGACTGCAACACCCGACCTTGCTAGCTCAACAATGCGACTTCTGCGGCCTCCCGATGCCACAGAATGTCCATCTCTGCACTGCAGTGAATGCGTTACGTCAAAAATAACCGGTAATCCCTCGCTTATCTCCTTCATAGTTGAAAATCCAAGCATATCAACGACTAGATTATCGTATCCGAAGCAAGTACCGCGCTCGCAAACGATAAGACGCTCGTTACCGCATTCTCGAAATTTTTCAATGACATTACCCATTTGGCTGGGGCTCAAGAACTGGGGCTTTTTAATATTAATGACAGCGCCTGATTCTGCCAAAACCTTTACTAAATCGGTTTGCCTTGCCAAAAATGCCGGCAACTGCAGTACATCGCAAACCTCAGCTGCGGCAGCCACTTGATTAATTTCATGCACATCCGTCATGACATAACAGCCGAAATCGCGTTTTATGTCCTCCAATATAGAAAGTGCGGTCTCCATACCCAGACCTCTAAAAGAAAATATTGAAGAACGATTCGCCTTGTCGAAAGAAGCTTTGAATATAAACGGCATAGATAGCTTTTGAGTTGCATTAACATAGGCTTGCGCAACTTCCATTGCCAAATCGCGAGATTCGATAACATTCATCCCACCAAATATTACTAAAGGGAGACTATTAGCAATTCGCAAATCCCCAACGATAACTTCATGGTCACGGCGTGAGGTCATATTTTTTTGCACTGCGAAAATTCCACCGCCGCTTTTACGAAAGCAGTGAATAGCGGATGTCCATCACGAGGTGTTGAAGTGAATTCTGGATGAAACTGACTTGCAAAAAACCATGAATGATCGGTTAATTCGATCGACTCCACTAAGTTTCGGTCCTCTGATAAGGCTCCTATAACTAGGCCTGCGGATTTCAACTTAGGTAAAAATTTATTGTTGACCTCATACCGATGTCTATGCCGCTCCATTATGAAATCCGCTGCATAGATCTGTTTTGCTTTTGATCCCTCCAATAGGTGGCAAACTTGAGCTCCCAGTCGCATGGTGCCACCCAGATCAGATTCATCATCTCGACGTTCAAGATTGCCATCAACACCCATCCACTCTGAGATCAAGCCCACCACTGCGTAGGGAGTATTAGGATCAAACTCTGAACTATTTGCTCCAAATAATCCACAAACATTTCGAGCATATTCAATTACGGCAACCTGCATTCCTAAACATATCCCCAAATACGGAATATTGGATTCACGCGCAGTTTTTACAGCAAAAATTTTGCCTTCAATTCCCCGTGTTCCGAAACCTCCGGGCACTAAAATTGCATCGACCCCCTCGATAATCGCTGCATCTTTCTCTAAATTTTCTGAATCAATGTATCGAATTTTTACTTTTATCTTATTCTGAATCCCTGCATGGATGAGCGCTTCGTTAATAGATTTATAGGCATCCAAAAGTTCCATATATTTTCCTACCAAAGCAACACATATTTCTCCATCCACATTGAATTGATGTTCTACAACGCGATCCCATTCAGATAAATCAGCATCAGGCAGATCAATATCAAATTGATCTAAAACGTACTGGTCCAACCTCCATTGATGAAGCATCCGAGGCACTGAATATATGGTTTTTGCATCTATTAGCGGTATCACCGCCCTCTCCTCAACATTAGTAAACAGCGAAATTTTGTGCTTTTGTGATTCCTCAATTAAAACTTCTGAACGACATAAGAGCACATCTGGCTGCAAACCAATTGACCTCATTTCCTTAACTGAGTGCTGAGTGGGCTTTGTCTTTGTCTCTCCGGCAGAAGCAATATAAGGAACCAAAGTCAGATGCATTAATAGGGCGCGTTTTGGACCTAATTCAATTTTTAATTGCCTTACGGCCTCTAGAAAAGGTTGAGATTCAATATCACCAACCGTTCCTCCAATTTCTACCACAGCGATATCTGCCTTTCCTGCACCAACATGTACGCGCCTCTTTATCTCGTCAGTCAAATGCGGTATTACTTGAACAGTTCCTCCCAGATAATCCCCTTTTCGCTCTTTTCGCAAGATAGTTTCATAAATTTGTCCGCTGGTAAAATTGTTGAATTGAGTCATCTTTGAACGCAAAAACCGTTCATAATGTCCCAGATCTAAGTCTGTTTCAGCCCCATCCTCGGTTACATATACTTCACCATGCTGGTAGGGACTCATTGTTCCCGGATCAACATTTAAGTAAGGATCTAACTTTAGAATTGTAACTAATAAGCCCCGAGCTTCCAGCAAAGCCCCAAGGGATGCTGACGCAATTCCCTTACCAAGAGAAGAAACCACGCCACCAGTGACGAAAATAAAACGTGCCATAGTTTACTCGGATCAAAAATTAGATTTGCCGCACAAGTAAGACTCGAAAAGACTACGTAATCTAAACTCAACGCAAAAAGAAAAAAGAGTAGCAGAATTACCAATATGTATCTACACGGAGTTATGTTTCCACATTATTTTCAACCCGCGTTCTCCAGAGTGCGCATTCCAACCATTACAGATCCAGAGATCTCCAACAGCCACCAGCAAACCCCGACAATACAACAGAGGTATATGACTTCGCCACCATGGCTCAAGTGAGTACTCTTGAAACAATTTTTTTAGTGTCTGGGTTCTCCCCCTCCCCGATGGGCGACACCTCTCACCACCGCGCTTAACATCAACATCAAAGCTCATAGTTTGGGGCAATTGCAATCCTCCCGAATCAACTTCAACCGCTTTAAGCATTGATCCATCGGGAAGGACTAGGCTGCAAGATATATCCCAGGTAATCGGAAAGTTAGAAGCCTTTATCTCATAAAGATTTTTATGCAAAACATAAACCTTGTTACGAAATCGCCTAAATTGGTACCCACAACACGTTAAAAATGGAGATCCATCTATCCGCGCTTGCAGAAACGAGGAAAAAAACTCGTTGTGAACATTATAATTCGTAGGCGAATACCCCAGCAATGTCGGCAAATAACGGATTACATTGCCTTGTCGAGACCTCGCCAAAGTCTTTAGCTTCTCTAAATTGATGGATAGACCGCCTCTCTCATCTCGTAAATCTAAATTGTCCAAATCATCCTTAAAAATAGATTGGGCGAGCATCTGTGCATCTTTATTCAATTTAATCGTTGTGTTTATCCGCTTCTGATAGTTTGGCCATCGAGCGTTTATGTGCGGTATAATACAGTTACGCAGATAATTCCTGTCAAAGCGATTCTCACTGTTAGTTTCATCCTCGATCCAATTTAGACCTCTAGATTCGGCGATTTCTAATATACAAGTTCGTGTTAGTGTTATAAGTGGCCGGAAAAGCCTACCTTCTCGGAAGTTACGATCTAATGGGATCCCAGATAATCCTAAGCTACCGGATCCCCTGAGCAACCGATAAAACACAGTCTCAATCTGATCATCTAAATGATGTCCAAGCAGCAATGCATCTCCTTTTTTTATCAACTTAGAAAACACATCAAAACGAGCCTCTCGTGCTTTTGCCTCCTGATTAGCTGAGTCAATTATCTCAACGTGTTGAAGCGAATAATCAACTGACAACCGTTTACAATACTCAACAACAAATCTCTGCCAATCTTTTGAATTTGAAGATAATCCATGGTTTACATGAACGGCAAGTACTTTTTTTGTTGTGAAATATTCGCAAGCAAGCGTAAGGAGAACAGTGGAGTCGAGACCACCACTAAACCCAATTAGTATTCGTCCTTTTTTGCTTAAATATTTTTCTACTTCAGCAAAAAGCTCGAACAACTTCAGCTCAAATTCCTGCATAGCCTACTAGAGTACAAAAGATCTCTCCCAAGCACATCGAAAAGTACATTTGCATAAATCCTTATCCAGCTAATTGACACACGTCATGTTACCGAAAAACCACTTTTGGCACACTATGAACAGGCAGTAAGGTTACAGCTGATTGTCTATCGGTAGAAATTTATCGATAATTTCTATTCAGATTACGCCAACTCTTAATCGGTAGAGCTCGGAAATAACCTCAAAAAGAAAACGTACCAAAACTCAACCCAGCTAACTGCGCTTTAAAAATAATTTGCCTTAGTTCATCTGCTATGGATCTTACATAACCCGCAGCGTCAAGGTTCAAAAACTGCTTGAATACTGTGCTGGATCCGCCATAGATATTTACTTTCATACGAAATAAGTGATGGCGCAAGAAATCAGTTTCGCTTCCTCCAACGGCCGAGGCAAAAGCACTAATACGGCGAGCCCATATTTAGGTTACACTTCTCGAACCTCGTAAGACTGAAAGAATCGGAAATGCTTGATATAGTTCTTTATGAACCTGAAATTCCTCCGAATACTGGAAACATAATGCGGCTATGCAGAAATACGGGATTTAAGCTCCATTTAATCGAACCTTTGGGATTTGATCTAGATAGCAAAAAGTTACGTCGAGCACGTCTTGACTATGACGAATACTATTCTACAAAAGTGTATCCAGATTGGACTCAGTATCAAATACTAAATAGTGAAAAAAAAATTTTTGGTTTCTCAACTAAAGGGAAAACATGTTATTCAGATGTCAATTATGAATCCGGCACTGCTCTCTTGTTTGGCCCTGAAACGCGGGGTCTTCCTCGGAAAGTTATTCGAGAAATTCCAGAGGAAAATTTACTCAAAATACCGATGATCCCAAATAGCAGGAGTCTAAATTTATCCAATACCGTAGCAATCGTAGTCTACGAAGCTTGGCGTCAGCTGGGTTACATCAACGGTATCATTTAAGACGTATAAACTAACGAGAAATATCATTAGGGCAGAGATGTGTGACACTATGCGTATAAAAATTGGGCTTTTTTTCGGAAGCACCACTTGCTATACCGAAATGGCGGGAGAGAAAATTCGAGATAACATAGACAAACTCGTCGGTTACCCCAGCGTGACTCTTTACAATATTGCTTTAACCAAGATCGACTCAATGTCAAAGTATGATTTTCTGATTTTCGGTATCCCCACATGGGATTACGGAGAGTTGCAAGAGGACTGGGAGGAACAGTGGGATCTTATCAATTCAATCCACATCAAAGGAAAAATAATCGCTGTGTACGGATTAGGGGATCAAGTGGGTTATCCTGACTGGTTTCAAGACGCAATGGGTTACTTGTGGCATAAAGTGAGGAAACTTGGAGCGCGGACCATCGGAGAATGGCCAAACAAAGATTATGATTTTAACAATTCAAGGGCCCTAAATAAAGAAAAGACCTTTTTTGTTGGGTTGGCACTTGATGACGAAAACCAGTCACACACCAGTGACGCGAGTATTGCGAAATGGTGTGAGCAAATCATCAAAGAGTATTGCTCGCTTAAACAATGAGAAAGAAAAATCAACTTTGTCAAAAAAGTCAAAAATCATTACCCAATTGGCATCTTAACAGTGAACCACATAAAGTTTCGTTTAAAAAAGATGTGACAATCTTGGGCGCAGGATTAGCTGGTTGCACGACCGCTTCTGCTTTGGCGAATATTGGATATAACGTCACTGTAATTGATCGGCATGAACGACCTGCTCAAGGAGGATCGGGAAACAGGCAAGCTGTAATTTATCCTCGGCTATCCCGTCACATTACCCCGTTGCCTCAAATAAATTTTAAAGCAATCGTAAATGCTAGTAGCTTTTATGAATCATTTTGGCGATCAGGTCTGGGAGAACAGTGTGGAGTAATGATCCTGCCAACTAGCACCCATAATGCTCAAACACAGAGGACAATTTTTCAGACTTTTGGTCAAAACAATTCTTTTTTGAAGCTTATAAACAAACAAGATATAAAAAAAGTTAGCGGTCTCGCTCTATCCTCACCCAATGCCCTTTATTTTCCTTCTCTAGGCTGGCTTCCTCCGGTGGCAGTTTGTGAAAGATTATTAGAACATCCAAACATCAGCTTAAAAAAAGCTGTAGTCCAAAGAATTAAGTACAGACCAAAACTAAATACATGGTCTCTTTTTGACCTTAGCGAGAATCAGTTGGCTGAAACGCCTATATTAGTTTTAGCGAATGCCTTTGAATGTCTTAATTTCACGCAAACGCAATTTTTACCCGTAAAAAAAGTACGCGGACAAGTAACTGATATCCCTAGCACCATTGCCAGTATTAAACTCCGCACTGTCATATGCGGGCGCGGTTATTTCACTCCGTCCATTAGTGGAGCGCATAGTTGCGGCGCATCTTATAGCACTTCCGAAGATCAAGCGCTCTGTACTTCTGACCACAAAACAAATCTCGAAAAACTTAGTTCTAATGATCCACTGCTAAGAGAACTTACAAAACGCTTCAGTTCGGCCAAACTTGACGGACGAGCCGATTTCCGCTGCACAACACCAGATTACCTTCCTATTGCGGGAGCAGTACCCAATTTAAAGGTAATGAGGGAGGCATTCGCTGGGCTGCGAGAAGATGCGAAAAGCCAAATTGCAACATACGGAACCTACTTACCAAATCTTTATATCCACTGCGGTTTAGGATCCCGAGGCTTAAGTTACGCACCATTATGCGCACAGATACTTGCCGCTGAAATAGCGAGACAACCTTCTCCATTAGAGCAAGATCTTCTCTTAGCCATGCATCCTGCACGTTTTATAATAAGAGCCTTGAAAAAAAAGCAGCTTTGATACGCATTAAGAGGCCTGACTGTGGGTTATGGAATCGAGTGTGCTTTGATAAAGGTGAATTGCACAAGTCATTTCACCTAAATTTATTTTTACTGCTGCTAACTCAGTCATTGCAGCTGTAGAGTAATTTTGTGCTAGAAGCTGCTCAAGATAATCTGTTGCTTTCGCAAAAAAATCTAATCTCCTTGAAATCCGTCCCAAAGCGAGAAGAAGCTCACCATCATTCGGATGCTGTTTTAACCATGACTCTGCGCTAGCAAGATGATCAAGAGTTGTGGGCTCTTCTATTTTTCCAAATTGAGAGACCAAGAGAGGGCACCACCGCTTGACCAGCTCCTTTTCAAGAAGATTTTTTGCATCGGAACCTAATCCGACTGAATTTAACGCGTTGGTAAAAGTAACTATGACAGTTGATGATTTTCGGTATGTGCGAGGGATACTTTTCCAAAGTTCTTGCAATTTTTTACGCTTCGCTTGGGCATCATCACTAAATGCTTCTAAGAAATTCAGAATTTTCGCTTGATACGCTTTTTCCTCAACATAAATCTTTTTTTTGGATGACACGCTTTTACTATTTCTTAGCAAGGGGAAAAGCTCGCAAATTCTAGTCCAATTTTGATTTCCGTAACTTATGGTCACAAGATTTTCAATGATTAACCAATTGGAAGAATCTCGCTGGTGTGCTTCCCAAAGTAAATCCTCAGCCTCAGGATATCTACTCTCGTCGCAAAGCACTCCAGCAAGCAGCAGATCGGCCTCCGATCTTTGTTTTGGAAAACGTCTCTTAAGTTCTTCTATAATCTTTCTTGCTCGATCTAAGTTACCGTCATTTGCCTCTGCCTTTGCCAAATATTGCAATAAAATTTCTTTTGGAAGTATAGGTTTCTTTTCAAAAGACAACTGTTGGACTGCATCGTCCCAAGAACCGAGCACATAACTTTGAAGCCCAATCACCGTAGACTTAAAACTTTTGGTCTGTATATGATCCATCCACTTCTTCTTCAAACCAAAACCCGATGACAGATCTAAAAAAATCAAACTTACAGCAATGGCAAGAAACACAATTACACAAAACATTAAACCTGCCATCCAAATATTCATTTCAATACTCATTTGGTCGAGTACAACTAATATGTATCCTTGATGCCCTTGCACTATCCCCACAAAAAATGCTCCGAAAAGCACGGTCAGAATTAAAACTATTAAATAGCTCCTCATGGCCGATCGTCCAAGCTTTCTGAATCCATCATTTCTGTTCCTATTACAGCCGCAAATGCATTATCAGATCGTTCAATACTCAGAGATACACGGTTGACAGGTTGCTCCGCTAATCGCCGTAGCTGATGCGAAAGAGCTACGGCATTGCTTTTTAGTGGAAAAAATCGATCGACAGTGTCCGCCGCCTCTAATAAATTAATCCTATAGATGGTTCCTTGTTCAAGAAATAGAGCGTATCTCGCTTGTAACAAAAAACTCAGCAAAGCAGACCTCACGTATGATTCTTGCTGACTATCAAGTAATGGTGGGATGGAATCACTATGTTTTTGGATGCTAATAAATCCCTCTAGCTTCTGCCACAAACCTAACCAACCTGTTTTTGAATCAAGAGTGTCCGGAGTCGGCTTCTCCAAGATAGGAGCAATAGAATATGTCGAACTTTTTGTACTTTCTAGCAGAAAAATTTTCTCACCGATATCCGATATTTCCAAAAATATTTCCTCGAAATTATTACTCCTCATAGCTTTTAGATCCTTAATATCCATAGCAAGAGCAGCGCGGACAGATAAAAAGTTTGGATCATTTAATTCGGCAAAAATGTCATCGATAAGTGTCAATAAACGCACCATGTCTTCAACATTTCGACTAATTTTTGCTTCATGTTTCGCTAATCTCATCAGGTAAATGGACTCCATAAGTAACCATTTATCTCCCGAAAAATCGCTACTCTCCGTCGTTAATTTCGCTGTTTTATTAATGAACTTTTCCAGACTTGTCACTCGATCGATAAGCAGATTAGATTTTGATAATTGTTGACGGAAATCACTAGTGATCGCTTTTTCACGGGTGATGCTAGTCTCCAAACTAGACACCTTAGAAAAAATAGACTTCAAAGAATTGTCCACAGAAAGTTTTTGGTGGTACCACAAGAAAAACATTATAGAAACTACTATTGCAAACAGAACTAAAATCAAAAAAATATTTTTTGACCAAGGTCTCCCCACCTGAGCTATTTTAATTTGTTTCTCTGTTGGCTTATCCGAATTGGGCACTTATCAACTCCACGTTTTTAAGAAAAATTACTCAGCACTACCTCAATTCAAAAGAACTGCGTTGTTGCCGTTGTCTCTGTGAGAGCAGACATCACGGCTTCACACACTGAGTGCGGAGCTGCGCCCTTTGCAACATTCAATAGACGATAACCCATATCAGCCGCGTAGCCACCAACTCGATCACTCGGCACAACGACCCTCAAATTGGACGCGATCAGACGAGATGGAGGACCTAATAACTTAAGTGATGCTGCACTATGAGCAACCAGACAGTCTATTGATGGCAACACCATTAACGCATTTTTTAAGTTCTGCTCGTCAGTTACCCGCCTATAGAGTTCAGAATAGGTGACCTGCGCTCCTCGTTTCGCTAGCTCGCAGGCGAGTTTTTCGCGACCACCCTGCCCCCTGAAGATAACAATTCTTTTAGATCTGACATCCTTTAGTCCGTGAAGGGAGAGAAGACCTTCTGTTGTTTCCGTTGAGGGTGAGATTACCTCTAAGTTATGGTGGCTGACGCATTCGGCAGTTTGAGCGCCAATAGCAAAAAACACCATATGACGAGGCAACATCGGCCAATATTCCTCCAATAAAGATAACCCTATGCGTGCTGCATGTACACTTACAAATATGGCAATGTCAAAGTGATCAAAATCAAGGATATTAGTTTTTATACGTTCATCTCGCTCGATCTCCTCAATGCGAGTAATAGGAATACAAAGGACATTAGTCATTGCATCATCTAACTGTCTAACTAACTCGTCATCAACTCGCTGAGCGCGAATCAGCAATACTTTTCTTTGGCAATTCATAACGACCTACCGACTCAGATTCCAGCTACATCATTTAGGATTTTATCGGCGCCGAGCCCAAGTAATTTGTCGCCAACTCTATTCCCCAACTTAACCGCATTGTTTGGACAATCTCGGTCCTGTGCACATAATATCGACGTGCCATCTATACTTCCAACCATGGCCCTTAAAACAATTTCATTGCTCCCTCTTACCAACTCGGCATATGCCGCAATAGGAACTTTACAGTTTCCATTTAGACGAGCGCTCACCGACCTTTCGGCAGTCACACAAAACCCTGAAATCCTGTCATGAAGTGGCAAAATTAAAGACTTAATACTTTTATCTACAACCTTACATTGGATGGCAATGGCTCCTTGCCCTGGTGCCGGCAACATTTCTTTAATTGATAAACGAGAGGAAATTCGGTGATGTAAATTAAGTCTTTCTAAACCAATAGAAGCGAGAATAATTGCATGGTAACTTCCATCGTCTAGCTTATCCAAGCGAGTATTAACATTACCTCGAATTTCTTTGACCTCAAGGTGGGGATGGGCTGCCAATAACTGACTACGACGACGAAGACTCGATGTACCAACAACCGAGCCGGGTTTAAGATTTTTTAATGGACTTGACAAGTTCGTCACCAAGGCATCACACGGATTTCCTCGAGCACATACTGCGCCCAAACAAAAATCTTCTGACAATGTGTTTGGCATATCCTTTAGTGAATGAACAGCAATGTCAGCACGTCCATCAAGCAACGCGCTCTCCAGTTCATTAATAAATAATCCCTTACCTCCAATCCCTGAGAGCGCAGCATCAAGAGCTTGATCACCCTTCGTATTCATTGCGACCAACTCTACCTTTAATCTTGGATTCAATTCCGATATTTTTTCTTTGACGAAATCTGCTTGCCAAATTGCCAAGGGGCTTCGCCTAGTTGCAATGCGGATAGATTCCGTCACATTTATAACCTCTGCAATTAAAATAAACTTATTATCAACGTTTTATTGCCCATTGCCAGTCGTTCGTGAATTTTTTACACTCAACACTTTGACACTGATACCTCTTAGTAAAGTTTAGTCTCTAAAATAATTCGTAACCTTTTTAACCCTTGACAAGAGTTATAGATTTTTCTGACGAGAGCATTTAGTTATAATACAAAAAAAATTAATAATTTATGGCAAGAACAATGGACGAATCAGAGTCAGCCAACAAAAAAATTGCCAAGGAATCTGTCAATGTGTCTTGGGGCGGTCGTTTTAATGAGCCCATCGATGACTTTGTAAAACGTTTTACCGCATCTCTCTCTTTTGACAAACGTCTTTTTGACGAAGATATCCTCGGCTCGATAGCTCACGCGCAAATGCTTGAACATGTGGGCATATTAACCTCAGGCGAAACAGAAAAAATCGTAAACGGCTTAGAACAGATTAAAAAAGAAATCGTCAATAATAAGTTCAACTGGCTGTTGGAGCTAGAAGATGTCCACATGAATATTGAGGCGGCTCTCGTTCAAAGAATTGGCGCGGTTGGGAAGAAACTGCACACAGGCCGTTCTCGCAATGACCAAGTCGCGACCGATCTCCGTCTGTGGCTTCGCAATCAAATAGACTCTATAAACACACTGCTATTCAACTTGCAGCGAGGCATTATTGAGTTAGCGTCATACCATTCTGGAACGATTATGCCGGGTTTTACCCATCTACAGATCGCACAACCGGTAACCCTAGGTCATCATCTATTAGCTTGGAATGAAATGTTGGAGCGTGATTACGGTAGATTGACAGACTGCAGAGCACGCTTGAATCAATGTCCATTAGGGGCTGCAGCTCTCGCAGGAACAACCTTTCCAATCGACCGAAAATTCACGGCATCAAAACTTGGCTTTGCAAGACCGACTGTAAACTCCCTCGATTCGGTGAGCGACCGAGACTTTGCCATAGAATTCTGTTCTGTTGCCAGCATCCTAATGTCACATCTCTCACGGATGGCTGAGGAGCTAGTGCTCTGGACTTCCGCACAGTTTAATTTCGTAACGCTACCGGATCGATTTTGTACCGGCTCTTCGATAATGCCTCAAAAGAAAAATCCTGATGTTCCAGAACTAGTTCGTGGTAAATCTGGAAGGATCACAGGTAATTTAATGGCACTTCTTACAATAATGAAGTCACAACCACTTGCATATAACAAAGACAACCAAGAGGATAAAGAACCTCTCTTTGATAGTGTGGACACTGTATCAGATTGCCTCAGAGCATTTGCTGATATGATTCCCAACATAAAAGTCGGAGAAGATAACATGCTAGAGGCCGCTGCCAAGGGTTTCTCGACCGCAACAGATCTTGCAGACTACCTCGTAAATAAAAATGTGCCATTCCGCGAGGCACATGAGATCGTTGGGCAATCTGTCGCTTTTGCGATTGTGCAAGGTTTAGAACTTCATCAACTTAGTCTTTTTCAAATGAGGCAGTTTTCCACTAAAATTGAGGAAGATGTATTTGATATTCTAACGGCAAAAGGTTCCGTAGCGTCTCGTGCTCACTTTGGAGGAACATCACCTGCTGTTGTAGCTGAGGCCGCCAATCGCGCTATGACCACTATTAAAAGTCGCTAAAATTTAACGTAACACTCTCATTGGCCTGGGCTAGAATGGCCTTTTCCAGCTTATGCTCAAGCAAAATATTATCTTGCGTATCTCTCCACTTTCCTTCTTGCAAAGTAAAATGAAACCCGCCGGTTATATCAGCGAGCCATATTTCTCGGGAGGTAACTTGGCGCGAGAGTATAATTTGGCTTTTGTTACTCTCCACTGTGAGAGTGAGCATGCCAGAGGAGTTTTCGCTATCTATATCTGCATCGCAATTGTCGAGCACCTCTTCAAGATTAAACATCAGCTCATCTACCATTCGATTGAATTCGTGCTCGTTCATTTTTTACCTCTGCATCAAGATGATATCAGTATAAATGATTAAGTGTTTTCTTCCACTCCCGCCGGTATACTTTGGCATCTTATCTCGGATAACGGAAATGTTGGTATACGCGCGTATCACTTTAATCTTCGCAGTAATGATTGTTTCCTTACTTGCTGGCTGCGGTAATAAGGGGCCGCTTTATCTGCCAGAAAATTCCTCAGAAATTTTTTACACTGAAATCTCGAGTGATTCTTAATGAGTGTATTATCTAGAAAAAAACAACAACTGTGGATAGAGGGTCTTTCTATAGAAGAACTTACCGAACGATACTCTACGCCCTGCTATATATATAGCCATGCAACTATAAGATCAAATTTTGTAGCTTACCAAGACGCACTTCAAGGATATAAGCACCTGATTTGCTTTGCGGTCAAAGCTAATTCGAATATCGCTATCCTCCAAATTCTCGCTCGTTTAGGCGCAGGGTTCGATATTGTTTCTGTAGGTGAGTTAGAGCGAGTTTTAATCGCCGGAGGAGATCCAAAGAAAATAGTTTTTTCTGGAATAGCAAAAACTTCAGTCGAAATGAAACGCGCATTACAGGTGGGAATCTACTGCTTTAATATCGAATCAGAAGAAGAACTGTTGCTACTGAACGAAGTGGCTTTAGATGTCGGACTACTTGCGCCGATTTCGGTGCGAGTCAACCCCGATGTTGACCCTATCACCCATCCATACATTTCAACAGGACTCAAAGAAAGTAAATTTGGTATTGATATTAGTGAAGCGGAAAACATTTACCGCCAAGCAAAAAGTTTAAAAAATATCCGAATAATCGGAATCGACTGCCATATAGGGTCACAAATAACTGAATTGCAACCAATAATAGAGGCACTCGAGCATCTAATAGTGCTATCTGACAAGCTAAAGAGTCAAGGAATACATTTGGAGCATATTGATTTGGGAGGCGGACTTGGCGTTCGTTATGAAAAAGAGGAACCCCCGTCGATTAAAGCATACCTAAATTCAGTTTTAAATTGTTTTTCGGGCCGAAATGAAACGTTAGTTTTAGAACCGGGGAGGTCCATTATAGCTGAAGCGGGTTATCTCGTAACACGGGTCCAATACCTCAAAAATAATGATGTAAAAAATTTTGCAATAGTGGACGCAGGAATGAATGACATGCTTCGTCCAGCGTTGTATCAAGCTTGGATGGATATACAAGCAGTCACCTTAGATAATGACAAGCCCAAAACATATTTTGATGTGGTGGGCCCGGTATGCGAAAGCAGTGATTTCCTCGGTTTGAACAGACTGTTGTCAATTGATTCGGGAGATTTACTCTGTGTGCATTCAGCAGGAGCTTACGGATTTGCAATGAGTTCGAATTACAATAGTCGTCCGAAAGTCGCAGAGATCATTGTATCTGGTGATAACGCGTATCTCGTGCGAGAGCGCGAAAATCTCTCAGATCTTACTCGAGGAGAACAGCTACTCCCTGAGCTTATACTAAAATGAAAATCAAATTCTCCAAAATGCAAGGATCAGGCAATGACTTTGTGGTCATAAATTCTCTTACCCAGAATGTGAGGATCAGCCCTGATATGGTACGTCACATTGCTGATCGTCGTTTGGGAGTTGGATGCGACCAATTACTGTTTATACAAGCACCAATAAACTCAGAAACAGATTTTGATTTAGACTTTTACAATCATGACGGAAGCAAGGCGGAACAATGTGGGAATGGAGCTAGGTGCGCTGCCCAATATGTTTTCAAGAAAAAATTGACTGGCAACCGACTAATAAAAATGCAGACAAAAGCTTCACTTGTCCATTTACAATTGAATGATGACAAATCCGTGACCGCTGATATGGGTAATCCAATATTTGATCCCAAAAAAGTCCCGTTTGATGCACCAAAGGAATCAATGTTATACAAAATCGATTTAGACGGCACTATCGCAGATATTGCCGTAGTATCCATGGGAAACCCACATGCGATTATCACAGTAGATAACATAGACACCGCGGAAGTTGCCAAGATAGGCAGATTACTGCAAAAACATCCGCGTTTCCCAGATAGAGTAAATGTGAATTTCATGCAATTGGTGAACCGAAAAAAAATTAGGTTACGTGTTTTTGAACGAGGAGTAGGAGAAACGCCAGCATGTGGTACCGGGTCATGTGCTGCAGTAGTAGCAGG
>MDTC01250161.1_pt1 | contig 29234 bp, 29 predicted proteins | sample 811181 | NCBI WGS metagenome assembly MDTC01 (sample SAMN05326644, study PRJNA326480) | marine metagenome | isolation source: seawater | place: Pacific Ocean: North | collected 2011 | reverse complement strand
GGGAAGGAGCGGAGCGACAGGGTGGAGAGTTTGTTGAGGCGGATGATTGCAAGTGAAGACGCAAAAAACCCACTACAAGCTCGAAAGCAAAAGGGAATCCAAGGATATAGCCTTGCTATATCCGCCTGAAAGTGAGGGATGAAATAGTGGAACCAGGGGAGTTTGCGGAGACACAAGTGCAACGTCCGCCGGATCAGCATTCGAGTTTCCCTCGCGCATATCGGTTAATTGTTCCCTCCTCTCGAAAGGCTTGAGAGGAGGGAAGGAGCGGAGCGACAGGGTGGTGAGTTTGTTGAGGCGTATGTTGCAAGTGAAGACGCAAAAAACCCACTGCAAGTACGCAAGAAAGGGAGCCTTCTAAGGATATGGCTTGCTATATCCGCCTACAAGTAGGGGATTGTTTGGTGGAATCAGGGGAGTTTGCGGAGACACAAGTGCAACGTCCGCCGGATCAGCATTCGAGCTTCCCCCGCGCATATCGGGTAATTGGTCCCTCCTCTCGAAAGGCTTGAGAGGAGGGAAGGAGCGGAGCGACAGGGTGGTGAGTTTGTCGAGGCATATGTTGCAAAGCGCACGAAGCAAATCAGCCCGATGAGGGCGCTTGCTTTGGACGCAAGTGCAACGTCCGCCGGAGCAGTTTCCGAGTATCTTTCGCATATGTCGGGGAAGTAGTCTCTCCTCTCGAAAGAGTTGAGAGGAGGGAAGAGCCGAAGGCTTAGGGTGGTGAGTTTGTTGAGGCGTATGTTGCAAATCAGCCACGAAGAAAAGCCTCTCCAAGAAGAGCATTGTAGGCGGTAAAGCCCTAACCCCGTAGGGGTTCAAATGCGGTCCAGCGCGCTGCGATGGTGCAACGTCCGCCGGATCAATAGAGAGGGTTTATGATCAGTGGCAGCGTTTGAGGAATTTGTTTTTGTAGGAGCTGAAGGAGAATTCACCAGACACTTTGTGGAGATTGAGTGGATCTGCGATCCCACGACGGCAGAAGTAGAGCGCAGCCTTGAGTTTGTATTGATCAAAAGAGAAGGTCGAGATGATGCGGCGGAGGTGGCGTGTTTTAATGGGCGCGAGGATGTGGCGGGAGAGCCTTCTCGCTGCTCGTATCTTCCCTTTGCTGAATGAGAACTCTTTCATCAGACGGCGAACCATCCAGGCTTTGAGTTTGAGTCCATTCAGGCGGGATGTCCAGTTTTTGAGTGAACGCAGACGATTGCGGTCGAAGCTCAATTTTTTGAAGGAGCGGAGATATCCACGGAATTGTCCTCTTCCGAGTGCCACTGGAGGAGGGGGTGTGGTTGTCGTTCCATGATGATCGTTGGTGCCATGGTGATCGTTGGTGCCGTGGTGTTGGCCTTCTGGATCTCCTGGTACGGTCCCTGTTTGTGGTGGTGCATGGGTACGAGGGGGCAATGAGTTTGCGGGAGGCGCAACGGAGTCTGGTGTATTTTGTGGAGGACCGTTGGTGGGAGCGGGGCTTCCTGGGGGAAGATCGTCTGCGATGTTCCCACACTGGACAGTATGAAGCTCTTGTCTGACACTCAGGAAGTTACGTTGCCACTTACGTGTATCGCGGTTCCACCACCAGTTTTTGTAGAAAATACCGACCTGGATCGCGAGGCGTGTTTTGCCCATGACTCCTCGGCATACTCGCCTTTTGGATATGCTCTTGACCCATTTACGCTTGGACATTGTGTAGGTGCGCAGCTTGGTCCAGCCGGACATTTTGCGTACCCAAACGCGCAATTTGAAGTCCCAATGTTGTCGGCGAATACGTCTCCAGCGACGTCTACGAATGCGGACTTGTGAAAAAATCACTTTGGATGAAGGGCTGATCGTGATCGAGATAGGAGCGGCTTTGGCTTGTTGCTCTGGGATAAAGTAGATACCCACAGCAAGGAGCAAAACAAGCCAGGTCGTTTTCTGGAAACTTTGCATATGGCCTCCTCAGGCATGTTTGATGTGCGGACGCTTCGTCTGCATTCGACGTATCATGACGTGTGATATTCACATTCAATGTGATGGACTGGTGTGCATCATACAGGGAAAGGCGTAAACCTTATTGATATGTATCACGCACTTTTGTGTTCGGGTTACATTATTTGAATTTTTTGTGTGTTGGTGTCAATGAGTTCGGTGTTGTTGCTGTTTGGCTCAACTGTCCCTCATGATGTTGAGCATCACCCATCCCGCAAGACCACCCCCGATCAGGTAACCGATAAAGCTGATCGTTGGCAATCCAAAGATCGTGGGCGTCCCGTGGGAGAGTGAGAGGGTCGCCATCAACATGAAGATCCCCGAGAGCGCGACCTCAAGTCGTCGGGCGTTTTGAAGTCTGTATTCCTCAAGCCATCGGCCCATTTGCCGCTCATCGAGACCAAATTGAATGCGTCCGTTTTCGATCCCCAAGAGTACTTGACGAGCCGTGATCGGGAATTGTTGGAGAAGGCGGTTGATATGCCCAACCTGCCTCATCCCCCGATGCCATAATTCTTCTGGGCTATAGCGCTGTTTGACAAGCTCTCGTACGTAGGGTTCGAGTTCTTTGAAGAGATCAAGCTCTGGATCGAGCTGTTTACCGACGCCTTCCACTGTGACGAGCGCTTTAAACATCATTGTATAATCGGGGGGGACGGCGATGTGGTGTCTCATCGCGCCGTCGAGTAGCTCCTGGATCAGCTTTCCAAAGTCGATGTCAGCCATCTTCGCGCCGAGCAGGTATTCATCCATCAAGCTCGCGACATCTGCCTGGAACCGATCGTAATTGACCGGGACTTTTTTGATACCGATCTCGTAGAGTGTCTCCGGGACGACTTCATAGTCGTGTCTGACGAGTCCGAGGAGCAGATCGATGACGTAATCCTTCATCTTGGGGGTGAGTCGCCCCACGAGTCCAAAGTCGATCAGGGCAATTCGTCCGTCAGGAAGGACAAAGATGTTGCCGGGATGAAGATCACCGTGGAAGAAGCCGTGTACATAGATCATCTCAAAGGAGATGGCGACCATCCTCCGGACGAGATATTCTCGATCTTCTTCGACGTCCGTGATTTTCTGTCCTTCGACGCGCTCCATGACGAGGACGTCTTTGGAGGAGAGCTCGGGGTAGGCGATCGGGATATGGACGTCTGGGTTGTCCGTAAAGTTTTTGGTGAAGCGCTGTAAGTTTCGCAGCTCGACGGTGAAGTCTATCTCTTTGGAGAGGGCCTTCTCGAACTCCGCGGCGATCCCTACTGGATCAAAAAGTACGGCGTCAGGAAAGAGCGACTCAACCTGTCGGGCGAAGAATTTGAGGATCGAAAGATCACTCATCAGTGTCTCGCGAATCCCTGGACGAATGACTTTTAACACGACCTTGGAGCCGTCTTTTAGCGTCGCTTTGTGGACCTGCGCGATCGAGGCAGAGGCGAGCGGTTCTGGATCGATGTTGTCGAAGATCTCATCGACAGGCGCAGGGAGTGCGATATTTAGCTGCGCAGATATCTTCTCGAAGGGAAGGGGCGCTGCGGAAGACTGGAGTGTTTTAAACTCTTCGATGAACTCCTCAGGTATCAAGTCAGGTCGTGTACTGAGGATCTGTCCGAGTTTGATAAATGTTGGGCCAAGCTCCTGCATGACGAGGAGCAATCGTTTTGGAGTGGAGAGACCTTCTGATTGTGGCGCGGGTTTATGTCCGAGCATACGTGTGACGAAGGTATCTTGCAGATTCATGCGCGCGATCAGCTCACCAAAGCCGTATCTCACGAGGACAGCGACAATGTCCCTGAATCTGCCGACATCTTGCCAGGCCTGGCCCAATGGATTGACACGAAAACGGTTCAATATGTTCTTCCTTTCCTGAATGAGGCGTACGCTTTCGTTTTGGACGATTTGCACGTGAATGTCAAAGGCGCTATGTTCATAGGAGCGTTTTGGTGATCTGTATATAGGGAGCGTATATGCCTTTGTATGTACGATGGTTAGGTCTTTTGTTGCTCGCGATGTGTACGTGTTGTGGTGTGGTAAGTGCCGCGACGCCTGCCAAGCAAGTCAAGCAAGAGATATTCAAGCCAAAGAGATGGGCGTTGACGATGGCTGCGCGAATGGCGTTGTCCGATGATCCACAGCTACCACATGGTGCGGGGTTGGGGGTCGATCTGTTGCTCCACCCCGTTGAGCGGATGGGTGTAGGTGTCTTCTCGACATGGTCAAATCACCAAGGGACACACTTTCTGCGTGGGGCAGTGGGCGTCCACTTTCTCCTGGATATACTGCCGATCCTGCCCTTTTTTCAGACGAGTGTTGGTTTTCAAGGGCGTTTTGGTGTTGTCGGAATGTTGTGGACAGCGGACGTCCATTTTGGTGGGGGGGTTGATGTACCTTTACCTTTTGGAGGCCGGGTGGGAGTGACGTACAACATCTATGTACCGCTTCAAATCGAGAGCTTTCCCATCACCAAAAGTTTGCATCTGCGACTCACTTTGGTATTTTAGCAAGTGCGCGACGAGGTGTATGTTCTTCCACCGCAACTTTTTTGTACGACGCGCCGAAACTCACTTGCACCACAAGAAGAAGTCCCGCAACATAGACTTCAATTCTTCTGGCCGGTAAGACCGCACTTATCGCGTTAGAATCTGCTATAAGGAATGATGAAAATGCACAAGCGATCAGCATGGACATGGCTTTGTTTTCTCGGTGGTTTCCTTGCGATGGGCTGGGTGATGACGCCATCCACAGCACATGCGCAATACAAACACACTTCCATTGGCATCCATGCCTCTGTGCCGTTTACGTTCAATGTTGGTGGCGATCCCACATCGACGAACAACCGCGCCAAAAACGGCTATGGTGTAGGGGCGGGTGGTGCGCTTGGGCTTGAGTATACACAGCGCTTTGCTGATGCCTGGGCGTTTGCAATCGAAGCGCACGTCTCCTTGCACGCCTGTGCGGTCCCCAACGATATCTGTGTGAGCACCTCAACACCTCTTATGGTCGAGGCTTTTACGGATCTCCGCTACTACTTTCTGACCGATGAATTTCGCCCGTTTGTCGAGCTCGCTGTGGGCTTTTGGCAGACATTGACCTTTGTTCAGGGACACATCACCGCGCCAGGTCTTGCGCCAGGTGTTGGTTTTGATTACTTCCTCAAAGAAGAGATCTCGATCGGTGTCAAATTCAGGTATGGACTGCAACTCTTTATTGACCAAAAGGTCGGTCTTTTCCCGTTTCATAGTTTAATGGGCTCGGTCAACGTCTCGTTCTTCATCTGACGACGCGGTGCTTCTTTTTTGCCCTCCACACTCTCCCTCTCTCTACCAATTCGCCAAAGACTTCATGATGTTTGTGTGTGCTGATGTGCTTTTTCTGCCCTCACTGCATTGACGATTTTGTGCATTTTTGGTATCAACGATCTGCACAAAGATCGGACGCTGAGGGCGTCGTCGTCGACCTGTTCATGGACCTGTTTTGAGAGGAATACAGCGTTGCAGAAGGCTACTCGCAACATCGTGAGCGTACTCCTCGCTGCTGGACGTGGGCGGAGAATGGGACAACCAAAAGCGCTGTTGCGCTGGCAAGGACGTTCCTTTTGTGAGCATCTGATCCGTGCACACTACGAAGCCGGTGTCACACACGTCGTTGTCGTGACATTGCCTCTCGTCAAAGAGGCGTTGGCTAAAGAGATAGAGTGTCCTGTGACGTGGGTACAAGGACTTGACCAAGAAGAGCCGATCGATTCGCTCCTTCGAGCTGTTGCTGTCTTGGATAATGCCCCCGACGCAGCGCTGCTTGTCGGTCCTGTCGATCAAGGACCGATCCCTGTCTCACTTTTGACGACATTATGTCAGCAGTTTCCTGTGGACGCTTGCCGCGTTCGCATCCCAACATACCAAACACAACAAGGCCATCCTGTATTGATCGGTGCCGGGTTTCGACCTCTTCTCCGAAAACATGAGGGTGGGTTACGTGGTCTCTTCCAAGAGCACCCCCAATCCATCGAATATCGAGACGTCAAAACCCGTGCAACTCTACGAAATCTCAATACACCCGAACAGTTTGAAGCCTTTCAGCGCGCCGCTGAACCCATACATTTTTGATGTCATGCCCAATGTCTGCGTACCTCTGGGCCTTATGATAACGCGCTCTCGACCTCATCGGTCGTTCTTTTTCAACATACCCTCATCAGCACACGTAGAGGAGTCTCGGTGATGTACTCAAATGGCCATCGATCCGGATGGATCGAAATTATCACAGGACCTATGTTTTCTGGAAAGTCTGAAGAACTGATTCGGCGTCTCAAGCGCGCTGTGATCGCGCGTCAACGTGTCGCTGTCTTTAAGCCAAGCACGGACGATCGCTACGACGCTGTCGATATTGTCTCTCACTCCAAGCAGCGTTTTACGGCGTACCCGATTGAGCAAGCTGCTGAGATCCTGGAAAAGGTCGAGGTCGGAACCAATGTCGTTGGGATCGACGAGGCCCAGTTCTTTGGAGACGAATTACTCGATATATGTGAAGATATGGCCAATCGCGGGCTGCGCGTTGTTATCGCTGGACTCGATATGGATTACTTGGGCACACCTTTTCCCCCTATGCCCCAATTGATGGCTGTCGCTGAGTCCATCACCAAATTGCAAGCTGTGTGTATGCGTTGTGGCGCACCGGCAACACGCTCACAGCGACTGGTTCTCGACGAAGGTCAGGTCCTCGTAGGGGCCACCGAATCCTATGAAGCTCGCTGTCGCTTCTGCTTCGAAGAACCGACGCCACGTCAACAAAATGGCCAAACCATCGCCTCTGTTGTTCCTCCACATGCTGACATGAACTCCGAACAAAAGGCTACATGAGATGGAAATCAAAAAAGAAAACATCAAAGTCCTCTATTCCGCAGAGCAGCTCCAAGAGCGTATCGAAGCGCTCGGAAAACAGATTACAGCCGATTACAAAGACGTCAAAGAAGATATCATCGTCGTTGGTGTGTTACGTGGTGCCTTTTTATTCTTTGCCGATCTGTGTCGGCAACTCGATTTGACTATTCACGTCGACTTCTTGGGCTTGAGTTCATACGGTAATCGCACGGAAAGCTCTGGAGTCGTCAAGATCACCTCAGATCTTTCAACTGCCGTTGTCGATAAGCACGTCATCGTCGTCGAAGACATTGTCGACACTGGGTTGACGATGCAATATCTCATCGAGAATTTTCGTACACGTAAACCCAAGACTCTCAAGATCTGTTCATTGCTCGAAAAGCCTGCACGGACGATCCAGCCCGTCGATATCGACTATCTCGGGTTTACAATCGATGATTATTTTGTGATTGGATATGGATTGGATTTCCAAGGGAAGTTTCGGAATCTTCCGTATATTGGTTATGTCGATGGTCTGGATGATGATGAGTGAGTCTCGTCATTGTGATAGAGCGCGTCTTTGACCTTACCTATTCCGGAAGGGATGTCTGCTTGCGAAGAAACTCCATGTAGTATTCGATGTCCTTCCACGCCTCAAGCTCACCTGCCTCGATCGACTCCTCCAAAAATCGTTTGATTCTTTGCACACGAGGCCCTGGCTCAAGTGCCAGTGTTTCGATGATATCTCGCCCCAATCCTGTCGGTAAAAAGGTCCGCCTTGCGTCCTTTTTTTGAATCGCTTCAACACGTCGCGCAAGCTCGTTGGCACGCTGTGCTGCGAGCTGCCGCTTCTGCTCATTCCCAGAGGTCATATCTGCACGAGAGAGCTGCAACAAAGGCTGAAGTCGATCGCCGGACTCTGTGATCAAGCGGCGGACTGCTGAATCCGTCCATTCAGGAACATAGCTGTTGGGACGCAGGTGGTTTCGCACGAGAAAAGCGAGGGCATCTTGGAACGATGGCTCCATGCGAAAGCGTGTCGCGATGCCTTCGACGAGGATCGCGCCAAGCTCATCGTGCATGTAAAAGTGTACCTCTTTGCGTTTCCCATACGTCCGTGTCCAACACTTTCCAACATCGTGCAGCAGCGCAGCCCACCGGACGAGCGGCGTAGGAATCGCTTGGTCAATCACCTGCCTCGTGTGGTCCCAAAGATCTTTATGGTGGTAACGTGAGGTCTCGGCAAAACCGACCATCGCGTGCGCTTCTGGCAGGAGCAATCCAAGCACCCGTGTGTCGAAGAGGACCTGCATCCCCTCCCAAACGTGTGGACCACATAAGAGCATCGTCATCTCTCTAAACCATCCATCACGAGGGGCAAAGAGGACACGTCCAGCTTCCTCCGTGGCAGAGCGGAGCAGGGCGCGCTCTGGCTGGACGCCTAGCTCGGCGACGAGGCGGGCGAGACCGATAAGTTTGAGCGCATCTTCCTCGAAGGCGCGGACAGGCTCCTTTTGGAAAAGTTGGATCTTTTGTAGCTCCAAATCCTTCTGCACCCCAAAAGGGTCAAAGACCTGACCTGAACCGTCGATCGCGAGCGCTTCGATCGTGTAGCCTCTTTTTTTGAGCATTCGTTCGAGCGCTTGAGCGTTCGATTTTTTGCGCGAGCTGCAAGTGATATAGCCGAGTAATGTGTGCTCGCCAAGCTCGACATTTACGGGGATGGGGCCGCGTTGTGTTTTGTATCGTACGGGGAGGTCTTGCAGTTGGAAGATCTCCTTGCGAGAGATCGGCGAGATAAATTCGAAGACACCGGGCGTCCCCCAATCCTGTGTGCGGAGGAAGTTACGTGCTGCGGCACCTACGAGATAGAGGGGTTTGTCGGCTCTGCGAAAAGCCGCGAGTATACGTTCCATGAGACCTGTCTATTGTTGGTTTGGTGTGTGATGAAAGGAGACGTATCGCTCAATAAATTGTTCGGCGAGGGTCATGGGATCTTGCGCTTCTTGTTCGAGTGCTTCGAAGAAAGACGCGGAGTGTGTCGGGGACTGCAAGAGCGATTCAAGTTGATCGTGGAGGATACCTTTAAGCAGGACGAAGAACTCCTCATGGAGTCGCTCCCGCTTGTGTTTGTGTCCGTCATGTTCGCGGATATGCTCGACATGTTTATCTGTATATGTGAGGATCTGCTCGATGCCTTCGGACTGTGTCGCGATACTTTGGAGGACAGGAGGATGCCACGCGTCTGCCGGGCGAGGGCGTAGATCGAGCATCATCTCCAGATCTCGCTTGGCTTTTCTTGCGCCAGGAAGGTCGGATTTATTCACGACAAAGATGTCGCCAATCTCCAACACGCCTGCTTTGATCGCTTGGACTTCGTCACCGAGGCCAGGGACCGCGATCACGAGTGTTGTGTCTGCCTGTTTGACAATATCCACCTCGTCTTGACCAACACCGACAGTCTCGATCAAGATGATATCGACGCCAAATGCGTCGAGCACTCGGGCGGCGTCTCGTGTGCTTCTTGTTAAGCCGCCGAGATGTCCACGTGTCGCCATCGAGCGGATGAAGACACCTTTGTCGAGAGTGTGTTGTTGCATCCTGATCCTGTCACCGAGGATGGCACCTCCAGTGAACGGACTTGACGGGTCAACTGCGAGGACGCCGACGGTCTGACCTCGTTGTCGGAAGGCTGCGATGAGCTGGTCTGTGAGTGAACTCTTTCCGCTCCCTGGTGCACCAGTCAATCCGATAATATGAGCGTTACCTGTGTGGGGGTAGAGGGCTTTGAGTTCTTCGCGGGCGGAGGGCATTCGATCGTCGATATCGCGGATCAATCTCGCGACAGCACGACGATCACCCTTGAGGATGCGGGAGGCAAGTGAAGACATGCTTTATCCTGCTCCCTGTGTCCACCACTGCTCGGTGATGTGATGTATCTGTTGTTCTCGTCCTTCCCATCGAGCCTGAAGGGCCTGGGCGTCGCGATACAATTTCTCGACCGGGTACTCTGTCGTAAAACCGTATCCACCGTGGATCTGAATGGCTTCTTGGGCTGCTTTTACCGCGCTCTGTGTGGTGTAGAACAGGGCGCTACGGCTCTGGGTTTCAAGGGCGTCTTCATCACCTTGTGCCCATGCGTATCCTGCTTGCTCGAACATGAGCTGTGCGGCGTCGATCTCCATAGCCATATCGGCAATTTTCCATTGGATGGCCTGGAATGCGGCGATGGGCTTGCCAAATTGCTTGCGTTGTTTGGCATAGGCTGCGGATTCATCGAGCGCACGTTGTGCGACGCCGTAGGCTGTAGCGGCGAGGCAGAGGCGTCCTCTACGCCAAAGCGCTGCCTGCTCGTCGCCATCCAATGTGGTGATGAGGTGTGCACTTGGGACCTGGAGCGCTTTGCATTCGATATGTGCGTTGCCTGCGCCGCGGAGACCGAGGGATTGTGGGGCTGCTGTGATCTGAAGCCCTTCATGTCCTCTTTCGAGCCAGAAGGCTGCGGTCGTGTCGTCTTGTGTCGCGAGGACGAGCAGGTGCGTCGCGTCGGCTGCCATTGGGATCGAGGAGAGTGTGCCTTCGAGCTGATAGCCATCACTTGTGTTTGTGTATTGTATTGTGGGGGCTTTATGAGGCGGGAGCGCTGCGAATGCGACGCGCGTTGTGCCTTCGACAATCGCTGGCAGGTGCACTTTGTTGTGTGCTTCGCTGCCGTGTGTGAGCAAGAAGGGGACGACAAAGCCGTTGTGAGAGGCGAGCAGGGCACCGAGTGAGGCGTCGACCCAAGAGACCTCAGCGATGACGTGTAAGAGCGCGATGGGGTCAGCTTCAGCGCCATCGTATTGGTCTGGGATACATGCACCAAAGAGTCCCAGGCTGCCAAGGGTTTCGACACCTTCTGAGGCAAAACGTCGGGCAGATTCCCACTGATGGACGAGCGGAGATAGCTCTGTGCGAGCAAATTGGCGGACTTGTTCTGCGATCATTTGTTGATCGGCGCTGCGTTCAAATTGCATAGAGGGCTTCCTTGTCTTTTGGGGCGGAGCTGGTGAGTCTGTGAGGGTAGAAGAGAGACCTCAAGGCTTATGACTCATTGAGTCCTACTGTGTGTTCGATCTTTTTGACGGCCTCTGTTGTGTTCTCCCAGCCAAGCATTTCACCGATATCCTTGACGATCTTCACGAGAGAGGAGCCGGGGGTGAAGATCGAGAAGACACCTGCCTCTTTGAGCGTGGGGATGTCTTCATCTGGGATGATTCCGCCACCAAAGACGATGATGTCATCGGCTTGTTCGGACTGGAGTTGTCGAATCACTTCTGGGAACAGATAATTGTGTGCGCCGCTCATGATGCTCAAGCCAATGGCATCGACATCTTCTTGGAGCGCAGCCTGTACGACCATTTCGGGGGTTTGATGGAGCCCTGTGTAGATGACTTCGAAGCCTGCATCACGGAGCGTACGGGCGACAATTTTGGCGCCTCGATCATGTCCATCAAGTCCTGGTTTTGCGATCAAAATTCTTGGGGTTCGTTGTCCCACCTGGCGCATCGCGACCTCATCGTGTTGAGAGTTGGGATTAGCGTCTGACACTGATACGTGCGACGGGTTGGATATTCATATCGGGGTTCAACTCCTGGAAGGAGAGAACCGCGAGATAGGGGAATTCGAGTTTGACGAGTTGTCGGAAGTAGCGACGAATCTCGACGTTTGTAAGGATAACGGGCTGCTGTGCTGTCGCGGGGAGGTCGCCAATCTCGACCCGTACGGCGTCGAGGATGTCCTGTGCGATCTCTGGCTCAAGCGCAAGATAGTTACCCGAAGAGGTGATCTGGATGGAGTCCTTGATCGCCTGTTCGATCTGTGGATCGAGCAGATAGACGACAAGGGTGTTGCCACCACGGGAGTATTTGTAGGTGATGTAGCGCTTCATGGACATCCTGACGTACTCCGTGAGCATGACAGGATCTTTCTCCATTTGTCCCCACTCTGCGAGCGCTTCGAGGATCCCTTTGAGGTTACAGACGGAGATCTCTTCTTCGACGAGGCGTCGGAGGATGTCCGTGAGCTGTTGCAGTGAGAGGACTTTGGGACTGACCTCTTTGATCAACGCTGGGAAGGCTGGGTCGAGTTTGTCGAGACTGGATTGGACCTCTTGGATACCGACAAATTCATAGGCAAAGCGCCGGAGGATACTGGAGAGGTGAAGAATCACGTATCCCGGTGTATCCCACGTCGTGTAACCTGATTGTTCGATAATCTCTTTGCGGTCTTCGGGGATCCAACATGCGTCCATACCGTTTGCGGGGTTGATCGTGGGATCACCCTCGATGTTCATAATCGCGATACGTTCAGCGCTCTCGTTGACGAGGATTTTTCCATCAGGGATCTGGCCGACGGCGACGGGGACCTCGTTGATTTTGAGGATGTATGTATCATCAGGAAGGTGGGAGCAGAAACCCCGCACACGAACACCTGGGAAAGCGACCCCTAATTCGTAGAAGAGACCTTCTTTCATCAGGGGGAGCATCTCATTGAGGAAGCGCTCCCCCGACTCGGTCGCTGAGTCGACGAATGGTGTGAGGGCGTTGGAGACTTCGAGCGCGATGGGCGTGACGATCGGGACGAGGTCTTGTGGTTCGGCGTCTTTCTTCTTCTTTTTGGGCTTTTTGGGCTGGTCAAGCGCCGGGATGTCATCGATATCTTCGTCTCCATCGAGACCAAGAGTCTTGATCTCTCTGGTCTTTTGGAGGCTGTAAGCGAGGAAGCCTGCACCTGCTGAGAGGATAAAGAAGGGGACCTTTGGTAGACCTGGAATCAAGCCGAGGACGACGAGCAAACCACTGATAATGTAGAAGGGTTTGTAGTTGGCGAGGATCTGGGCGCCGATGTCCGCACCGAGGTTGGTGCCTTCCTTCTCGGGAGTGACCCTCGTGACCATGATCCCCGCAGAGACCGAGATCAGGAGCGACGGGATCGCGGAGACGAGACCGTCACCGATGGTCAACATCGCGTAAGTCGAAGCCGCCTCTCCGGCGCTCATCTCCTTTTGCAAGACACCAATGATGATCCCTCCGACGATGTTGATCACCGTAATGATGATACCAGCGATGGTATCACCCTTGACGAATTTCATCGCGCCGTCCATCGCTCCGAATAATTGCGACTCTCGTTCGAGGTTACGGCGACGTTGTCGACCTTCATCCATATCGATCGCACCTGCGCGCATATCCGCGTCGATCGACATCTGTTTACCAGGCATCGCGTCAAGTGTAAAACGAGCTGCGACCTCCGAGACACGTTCCGACCCCTTGGCGATGACGATGAAGTTGATCAACATCAGGATCAAGAAGATGATCGCCCCGACGACGAGGTTACCTGAGACGACAAACTCACCAAATGACTTGATCACCTCACCGGCGTCTGCGTTGAGCAGGATCAGTCGGGTGGAGGAGACGTTGAGGGCGAGTCGAAAGAGCGTCGTCACCAGCAGCAGTGAAGGATACACTGAGAGGTTGAGGGAGCTGGGCATATAGATCGCGATCAAGACGAGCGTCAAGGCGATACTGATATTGCACGTGAGCAAGATGTCCATGATAAACGTGGGGAGAGGGATGATCATCATGCCCACGATAAACACGACCAGTAATGCCAAACCAATGTCGGCATATCGTGTCAGGACGTCGGTCCAAGAGCCTTCCATCAATTGGGTTTTCAGATCTTGTGCCACTATGTGCCTCGTTTTTCTTGCGGGGGATTCTTCAATACAATCACATTTTCCGCCACACTATACACCAAATCAACCTCTCTGAGAAGTATCTACTGCTGGCTCTTTGCGTGTGTTTGGAATTGTCTTGTGTTAAGCAGGTGCTGTGAGGGAAGGTCGGTGGGTCAAGCGTTTTGTGCTGCAGCCATGTGAGGACAGCCTGTCGCAGCGGGCGTCGCTTGGGGCGCTGTGCGTTTCGTGAGTGTCTTGCGCTTGTAAGCGAGTGTCGTCTGGCTAGGGCCTGCTGCGCCTTTGCCCATCACTGTGTGAGGATCTTTGGTCCGCAGCTCCCATGTGAATTGCTGGAGCATCAAGCTCGCGATGATTTTCATCTCGTAGTGCGCAAAGTTTTTCCCTGTACACGTGTGAATACCACCACCAAATCCCGTCAATTTAAAGCGCCCCTTGCCTTCGTCTCTCTCTGGACCAAAACGCAACGGATCGAACTTCTCCGGTTCTGTGTAGACCTTTTCGGAGTAGTGTGCCCCAAGTGTATCGAGCATGACCCATGAACCTGCAGGGATCGAGTAGCCATCGAGCTCTAAGGGCTCTTCAACACCTCGGAACAATCCCGGCGCGACAGGTTTCATGCGCTCTGTCTCATCGATCGCCCATTGAATATGCTTGAGCCCCACAATGTGTTCGATCGAGATCTGTGTACCGTAGGGCATCAGTTCATCCATCTCTTTCTCGATGTGCTCAATATACCAAGGGTTTTGTAACAGCAAAATCATCAACCAGCTACCATGACCGTAAGTCGTCTCGTGCCCCGCAAACATGAAACCAATGACCCAATCGATCGCTTGATGGACCGTGAGCTGTTCACCGTCCTTGGTCTTGGTCATCAGCAGCTCTTGCAAAAAGTCATCGTACTTCTCTGGGTGAGCCTGACGTTCTTTGATGATGGGTTCGAGGATCTCGATCATCCTCTTCTTGGCACGATCTCGTCTGATAAACTTGGGAAATGGCCAATTGGAAGGAAGGTAGGGGTCAAGCGCGTTGCTGATATCCATGAACAGATCCCAAAACTCTTGACTCATCGCGTTGCGGAACTCTTTTCCCATCATCGCGTGGGCTGCGACGACTTGTGTCAGATATCGCATCTCGTCGACGAGTTGGATCTCACCTTCTTCACCGAGACCATCGAGCCAACGCTGCACTTCTTCTTGGATGATTGGGATATAGGAGAGCATCTTGTCCCGCTTAAAGGGAGCGATCTGGACAGGGCGTTGGTTGTGGTAGCTCTCGGGACTTTGCAGAAAGCTCGTGTTGCCAAAGATCGCCTTCAGAAATTGGTAGGCTTTGTCCATGCGTAGCGCTTTGTCCGTTTGCTGAAAAAACACCTTCGCGTGCTCTGGACCTTGTAACACAACACAGGGCGTCTTCCCCATCTTGATCATGTAGGGAGCTCCTTTCTCCTGCTGTCCCCTTCGCAAGAGCGCGGGCTGGTCTTTTGCCATCTCAATGAGATGCCCAATGAGTGGATATGAACCTGATAACAAAGGGGGTTGTGGCTTCGTGGTCGTCATGACGCCTCCTGCTTTTCTACCTTGCGTGTCTTTGTTTGGGGATGACTATTTTACACCTGTAAAATAGACTCTCTACGGGTATACATGTCCCACAACTATTTTACAAGTGTAAAATAGTTGTGGGACGGGTGTGCTTTCCGTTCCACAGTGTTTTGGGTATAAGAGATGGTAGGTGGGGGAGTTGGAAGACATGTGGAGGAAGTGATGGAGGATAAGAAGATGGATCGTCGGATGTTGCGTTCAAGGCGGCAAATGCAGGACGCGTTACGGGAGCTGGTCGCGGAGAAGGAGTATCATCGTATTTCGGTGGCTGATATTGCGGAGAAAGCCGGCGTGTCGAGGCCGACATTTTACTCTCATTTTAAGACGAGAGATGATCTGCTGTTGAGCTGTTTTGACGCGACGTTTGAGGATTTCTTTGAGAAGCTAGAAGATTTTATGCAGAGCGAAGAGGTCGACTTGGGGGCGTCTTTTTACGCGCGTCAGTTGATCGTGTGGGTCTTTGAGCTATGGGCGGAGCGAGAGGAATTGATACGTTTGTTGTTGCACTCACGCGCGGAGGGATTGGTCCTGCAGAGGTTTCAGGAGTATACAATGCAGGCGTTACAGATCCACCTTGAGCGTTTGGGGTTGGTCGATTACCCGGAGGAGCTGAAGCTGCTCGTTGTCGATTGTCTTGCAGGTGTGATGATGACGTTGTTTCGCCGTTGGTTGGAGAACACAGAGACGTACACACCAGAGCTGATGGGCGCGATGTTTGAGACGTTGATGATTCCGGGATTGTTGGCGATTTTTCAGGGGGGAGATATGAACGAATGGTTTGTGGGGGAGGGGGCGTGATTAGCCGTTGCCTTGTGTCTCTTTGACTTTCTTTTCGATCTCTTTGAGGACTTCATAAGTCACGACAGAGAGGGCACGTGCACGCTGAGCTGCGGGATCTGGATTGATCTTTTCACCAGCTTGACGTTGTTTTTGGATGTTCACTTCGTCGAGCTTGATACCTTTTTGGAAGTCGGAGGCAGCTTCGAGGACTTCACCTTTGCGAAGTCGGATTTCGCCGCGGTTGACGAGCGCGCAAATATCATCTGCGTCGATCTCAAGGGCTTTGTTGAACTCGATGAGCGCCTCTTCGTAGTCCTGTTTGGCTTCGTAGATGGAGCCGAGGGCTGTATGGTAATAGGCGATCTTTGGGTTCAGCGTGACGAGGCCTTTGAAGATGGTCTCTGCGTCGTCGTACTTACCTTGTTGGTAAAAAAAGTATCCCTGATTGGCCCAGGCCAACAGCACATCATCGGAGAGGTTGAAGAAGTTCTGAAAAGAGGCTTCTCCGCTGAGTAGTTTTTCGAGCTGTTCACTGGAAACCTCGGGGCCACTAGCACCACCAGTTGGTGCGGGTGGGATATCTTCTGGGATACCCTTTTTGCTGTCAGTCAAGATCCACCTCCGTGTTCTTATTCTGTCTTGGGCCGAAGGTTTTGCTTTACGTTCAAAACGACTTCGGTGAATTCGTTTACGAGATCGCAGAGTGTACAACGACCTGTTATGCGCTGTTTGGTCACATCGGGTGACCAACATGTGATCGGTATAGCACGACCCATTGCTTTTGTGAACAACTTTTTTCGTGTCGGCTTGTCTAGCTATGTTCCTTTGTGTTGGAGGGTGCTAGATCGAGTATGTGGGAAAACAGACGCGAATTTGATCGAGTGGTAGCTGTGTGCATGTGTATTGTGCTCGACAGTCGTCATTGCTCCCACAGGGTTTGAGGCAGCGACGAATGTTAATTGGGGCACCACTGGGGTCTTGTGTTTCGACGGTTGCACAATATGAGAAGCGAGGGCAGGGGAGCGTCTCATCACACTCCATACTACAGTATCCATCGGGCGCACCGAGGTCGCAGTATAGACCACGCAGACACTCTTGATCGGACTGACAGGCTTCACCGACACCAAACGTCCCACAGGCAGAAGACAAGGCCAGACAAACGACGAGCGCGAGGAGACAAAGCCTACTGCGCACAGGGAATGCCCTCTGTCCTCTCGATGGTATCGTTCTTTTTGTTCTCGCTCCAAAGACACAAAACATACTATTCTTCCAACGCAATCCATCTACAAAAAAGCGAAGCCTCGACGAGTTTGGCCTTCGCTTGCAATCTGTCCTTCACATGCTATACAATGCCTTCGATATTTGTCGAATGATTCACCGAACGAGGAGAGAAAAAAACGGATGAGAAATCGAATCATCCCCATCCTGGGTGCTTGTATGTTTACCGTTGCACTTTTGAGTGGGTGTCCGTCTTCAACGAAGAATACCAAAGAAGGTGGTCTGACCGCAAAGGACAAAGACATCTTACAAAAAGGGCGACTTGATATCCAGGGCCTCGTGTCCAAAGGAAAACAGTACGCCGCGATCAAACAATATCAGACGCTCTTCCAAAAAAACACAGACAACCCTGTGTATTACTATCTGTATGGATATGCGCTGAAGAACAAAAAGAAGAAGTGGCGTCTTTTTGATCTGTGTTTGCGACGTAACCCTGAATTCTTTTGGTGTCTCGTTGGACGTGGTCGGATTTATACGGCGTGGCGCGTTTGGGATCGTGCAAAGGGTGACTTTGAGCTCGCCGAAAAATCTCTGCCTGGTCGCGTCGAGCCGCTACTTGGTAAGGCTGAGATCGCTTTCGCGCGCAAGCGAAATGAGAAAGCTGTGGAGCTTTACAAGAGCGCGTTGGCCAAGGAAGCCAACAACGCAGACGCCAACTACGGTCTCGCCGTCTTGTACGAACGTCTCGGGCAGCGTAAAAACTCCATCAGCTGGTATCAAAAGTTCCTCAAACAACAACCCGAACACTTTGAAGCGCTGCGTGCTGTCGGCAAATTGTACAAAGCGGAGAAGCAAAACTCCGAGGCCGCCTCTCACTGGGAGCGGGCGCTCAAATTGCGCCCCAAACTCTTTCGTCTACACATCCGTCTCGCACAAACCTACGAAGAGATGGGAAGCGCTGCGAAAGCCCTCGCGCTGTACGAACGCGCAAGTCGTTTGCCACAGGTGCACTTCAAGACCTTCTTTCGTCTCGGTGTCCTGCGTGCAGGTGTCGGCAATATCGATGGCGCGATCAAAGCGCTCTCAGAGGCGCTCAAACTCGAACGAGAACACGATGAGACGCTCTTCCGCCTCGGGACATTGTATCTGCAAAAAGGTGAACCCAAACAGGCCATCCTCTATTTGCGCCGCGCTGTTCGTGTCAATGGGAAGCGTGTCGAGTCTCGAAAGAATCTCGCGAAGGCTCACATCCAGCGAAAAGAGTACGCGGACGCACTTCGACAATATCAAGAGATCCTCAAACGTGCGCCGAAAGACGCCAGTGTCCGTACTGATATGAAAAAGCTTTTGGATCGATTGGGACTCTCCGATCAGCCAGTGAGAGGTCCATCTGTTCGCGGAGTGCTCAAGAAGTGCCAAGGGATCATTTACAAGTGTTATAAGACGCGCTTGAAGGAGCAACCCAAACTCAAAGGGAAGCTCGTCGTGAAGCTGGCCATCCCCAAAAGCCAACCTGTCCGTGTTTCATGGGATCTGGAAAAATCGACGCTTAAAGATCCACTCGTACAAGCATGTGTGAAGTGGACGTTGCGACGCGCTGTTTTCCCCAGAAGAGGCATCCGTATCACCTACGACTTTTCCTTCCGTCCCTGATCAGAGACGCACCCCAACTCCCCCTCTCATCTTTTTCTCTCACGTATGGTCTCAGGTGTTGAGCTCAAAGGCGTACTTTTGCATCAAGCGACCGACTGCGGGGACGCCTTCTTTGACGTTTTTGGCGGCGACACCCCGAAGTTTGTCATAGGTCGCGATGAGCACTTTGTTACTCGCGCGTTGACGTCGACGATCTGTGACGCTGAGCAGAGACTCGGTCACTTCGTTCTCTCGTTGCTGGATGTACATCGAGAAGGTGGGGCGTGAGGCTTCATCTTCTTGCAGGTAACTTTGGTAGTAGGCGTCGAGTTCTTCGACAAATTCGTCGAGCAAAAAGTCGATCGCGCGTTCGATCATGCGGCCATTTTCCAGCTTGCGGATGACTTTAAAGCCTCCTTTGATCATCAGCCCTTTGACGCCTTTTTTCTTGTTGACTTCCTCGTTGAGGACGGTGGCGCAGTCGCGGATCAACTTGGGTCTGACTTCTTCAGTGAGTACAATTTCTTTCAAATTTGCCATCGTGTTTGTCCGTATGTATTTGGGCGTGTTGGGCTTTTGCAAGCCAAGACGCCACAAGGGTCTGTGTGGAGCTGTGAAGGTACCCTCTCCACACGAAGTGCGGAGCGCTCTTGATTGTATACGACGGGACTGGTGATTTTGTACAGTTCGTTGCACACGAGATACAAGTCGCCACAAAAAAGAAAATCTTTTTGTGAAGATGTAGGGGGTGTAGGAGAAGAGAGTGGGGCAGAGAGAGGAGTCTCGCCGACGAGGTGCAGCGATTAGAGTCGTTTGGCGTAGTATTCCACGACGAGGAGGATGTCGATGGGGAACGGAACAGATTCGCTGTCTGGAAGGTTGAGCACTTCAGCGGAGCGCTCGCCTTCATCGAAGCTGAGCCATTCGGGACGTTGGAGGGAGAGCTGTGTCAGGGAAGACTCGACGATGTCGATTTTGCGGCTCTTCTCACGCAATCCGATGACGTCACCTTGCTTGACGCGGTAGGAAGCGATGTCGACGCGTTTTCCGTTGACAGTGACGTGTCCGTGGCCAGTCAATTGACGAGCTGCAGGGATCGTTGGAGCGAAACCTGCGCGGAAGACGACATTGTCAAGACGGGATTCGAGAAGTTCGAGGAGCTTTTGACCTGTTGCCGTTTTGCTCGAACGTGCTTCTTTCACGAGACGACGAAGTTGGCGCTCGCTTACATTGTAGTTGAAGCGAAGCTTTTGTTTTTCCATCAAACGACGACCGTATTCAGTGGTCTTCTTGTGACCAACGTTTCCGTGTTGTCCGGGGGGATATGGACGACGCTCTCTGGATTTTCTCGAAAGACCAGGAAGATCCACACCAAGGGCACGCAGTTTCTTGACGCGGGGTCCTTTATAACGAGCCATTCTGAAATACCTCCGATTGTGCTGTCGGCACTTTGAACGGTTTCAATGAAAGAGGAACACTCATGTCCCTTCGATTGTGCATTGAAACGCTATCATGTTTGTTCTTTGTTTTGTTATCTGGTGAGATAAGATCACATGTCGTAAAACGTTATCTCGAAAAGACGAAATTGTACATTTCAAATATCTCTTCCAAAAAGGACGCAAGAGAATACACAAACTCCTACCTGTTTTTCAAGCCTTTTTTGTAAGTGCTTGTGAAACAAGAAGGATTGCCGCGTGTGTATGCTCTCTCTTCCCAGCGATCTGGTACGCCTGGCACGATGTACCGATCGGGGGGACATCTTGTAACATGCTCAGACACAAAAAGAAAGCCTTTAAATCACTTTCTTGAAGTGCTCCCTCGTCCAAATGCCCAAACCTCCTATACATCGACATTTTTGACAGTGACTTTTTGTCCTTTGCTGCTCCATGCGATTTTCAATTTGCAGCCGCCGCGTGATTTGGTACACTGCACGAGCTTTTGGACGACTTGATCCTTCCTGTATGGTGCGTAAGGCCAAAAAACAACAAACCTTTCGCCGTTGATCTCGTCTTGATCCAGAGGCATCAGTCATTACATATGCACGACGGACCTTGCCCATGAGGTCTTGTCTTTTTTCCAACGCCAATCAGGCTGACCAGGAGATAGAATGTCGGGTAAACACGAACAAGAGAAGCTCACGCCGCGCCCCGGACGCTGCGAAAGTCAGACCTTCGATCCTATGGCGATCGAAGATCCATGGTACCAATGGTGGGATGAAAATGGTTTCTTCCACGCCGAAGTCGATCCCAATCGCAAACCATTCTCCGTCATGATACCCCCTCCTAACGTCACTGGCGCACTTCACCTCGGCCACGCGCTCAACAACAGCCTTCAGGATGTCTTGATCCGTGCCGCACGTATGCGAGGCGAAAACGCCATGTGGTTACCAGGGACGGACCACGCTGGAGTCGCCACACAAGCCGTCGTCGAGAGACGTCTCTGGGAAGAAGAAGAGAAGACCCGTAACGATATCGGACGGGACGCTCTCATCGAACGTATCTGGGGATGGAAGGACACCTACGAGGCACGTATCCTCGGACAGCTCCGCAAAATTGGCGCCTCCCTCGACTGGGAACGCACCCAGTTTACCATGTCACCCGAACTCTCCCACGCTGTCCGCGTCGTCTTTCAACAACTCTTTCGCGACGGCCTGATCTACCGCAGTAAGCGACTGATCAACTGGTCCACTGGGATCCTCACCGCGCTCTCCAACGACGAGCTCGACTACAAGACCGTTAACGGCTCCTTTTGGACATTCAAGTATCCACTGAAAGATCGCGAGGGAGAATTCATCGAGGTCGCGACCACACGACCTGAGACGATGCTCGGTGATACTGCCGTCGCCGTTCACCCCGATCCTGAGGCTGAGCTGAACAAGCGCCTCGAAAAAGCCAAACAAGATGACAAAACCGAAAAGATCGAAGCGCTCGAAGCACGTATCGCCAACGATCTGCCTCGTCTCAAACGCTTCGCCGATCTGATCGGTGAGACCATTATGCTGCCTCTCGTCGATCGACCCATTCCGATCGTCGGTGATGCGATCCTCGCTGATCCCGAAAAAGGAACCGGCGCGGTCAAGGTCACGCCTGCACACGATCCCAATGACTACGCTTGTGGACAACGCAACGATCTACCCATGATCAACATCCTCAACCCCGACGGTACGCTCAACGAAGTCACCGGTGTCTATGAGGGTCTTCATGGTTACACGGAAGGTCGCAAAAAGGTCGTCGCAGATCTCGACGCGCTCGGCCTCCTCATTGAAGTCAAAGACCATCCTCATGAGGTCGCCCACTGCTACCGTACTGGTGTGCCGATCGAACCCTATCTCTCCAATCAGTGGTTCGTGAAGATGGATCCACTCGTCGATCTCGCGCGCAAGTGCTACGAGGATGGTGATGTCGAATTCCATCCCAAACAACGCGGAAAAGATTACATGCGCTGGCTGGACTCCACACCTGATTGGTGTATCTCCCGTCAGATCTGGTGGGGACACAGGATCCCGATCTGGTACTGTCTCGATTGTAATCCTTCGATCTTACTCGATGAGGACAATGAACCACGTGGCTTCTCGATCCCCGAAGATGCCCATCCAATCCTCCCCGAAACAGACGAAGCAGACGCGACACCTGCATGCTGTCCACAATGTTCGGGCACGAGATTGGTCCAAGACCCCGACGTCCTCGATACATGGTTCAGCTCACAGTTGTGGCCTCTGAGTACACTTGGGTGGCCCAACAAGACAGAAGACCTCGAACACTTCTATCCTACGAGTGTCTTGAGTACAGCCCGTGACATCATCGCTCTTTGGGTCGCGAGGATGATCATGATGGGGATGAAGTTCGAAGGCAAAACACCCTTCCAGCACGTCCTGATCCACGGGACGGTCCAGGATGATCACGGGAACATCATGTCGAAATCACGTGGTAATGGCTTCGATCCATTGCGTGTCATTGCTGGTGGTCGTGATGAGATCAAAGGAAAGTACAACATCGGCAATATCCCCAAACACCGGATCGAGCATTACAACGTCTCGTACGGTGCTGACTCCTTGCGCTACGGCTTGTTGTTGTTGACGACAGGTCACGCACAAGATCTTCGTCTGAAGGTCGATCGCGAGCAGCGCAAAGGCAAAAAAGGGGAGACGCCTGAGTTTGACGTGACGATCCCACGCTTTGAAGAAGGGCGTCGCTTCTGTAACAAGATCTGGCAAGCCAGTCGTGGTCTCGTCTTCCGTCAGTGTGAAGATTATACGATCGACACACGTATCGAGACGATCGAAGATCGCTGGCTGTACCACCGACTTCACGTCGCCGTTGAGAAGATCAGCGACCACATCGAAAAACTTCAGGTTGGTGAGATCTGTGAAGAGCTCTATCATCTCTTCTGGGATGAATTCTGTTCTTGGTATCTGGAGATCGTGAAGTCCCGTCTGTGGGGCTCCCACGGTGAAGAGAGTAAAGCACAGGCCCAGACACACCTCGTCTTCGCACTCAACACGTTGCTCAAACTCTTGCACCCTGTCATGCCTTTTATCTCCGAGTCTTTGTGGCAGGAGCTGCGTGACCTGCGAGAGAAAGCCGGTGAGGCTGATCTTCCTGAGGCGGTCATTGTCGCGCCTTGGCCGACACTTGATTCCTTCCCACGTGACGAAGAGGCAGCGCAGTTGACGAACACACTTCGTCAGATCGCTGGCGCGGTCAACCAGATGAGAGCGATGCAATCGGGGATCGATGATCGCATGAAGTTGCCAAAACTGATCATCTCCGGTGCAAGTGAAGAACTTCAAGCACAACTCAAACCGACATTGGTCGGTCTGTCCCGATTCGTGAACATTGAAGAGATCGAGATCGGTGAGGACATTGAGACGTCTGGCATGAGCGCGACGTCTGTTGTGGATGAGCTTCGTCTGACGATCCCCCTCGAAGGTGTCATCGATATCGAAGCTGAGGTAGCTCGTCTCGAAAAGCAGATCGGCGATCTCAACAAGAACATCGAACGAGCTGAAAAACAACTTGGGAACGCGAAGTTCGTCGAGCGCGCACCAGAGGCTGTTGTCCAGCAGGCGAGAGATCGTCTTCAGAGTGATCAGCAAGCTGTCAAAGTCCTCGAAGAGCAGCTCAATGAGCTGAAGTCACAGGCATAACGGAGCGCACCTTGAAGAACACAACACCCAAAGAGATCGACTTCAACACGAGTGAGTTGACCATCGACTGGAAGGACGGCGAGCGCTCAACATTTCCTCTTGAGATGTTGCGTCGACGTTGTCCTTGTGCTGAATGTCGCCGCATCCGCGCGACGAGACCTGAGCACCTCGTGATGAAAAGTCGTGACATCGTCCTCTTATCATGGTCTAAGATGGGCTTTTATGGTCTAAAGCTCAATTGGTCTGATGGTCATGATACAGGCATCTATACATATGACTTTCTTCGTGGAGCAGGTGACGCTGGCAAGGAATACCCAGTCGCACCATAGTGCTCCATCCTGTAATAGAGGGAAAACCCCCTCAGACGGGCTTCGCCCGCCAGCTCCCCCTACTCAATCCTCGATGCTCTCGGCTTGGCAAGGGGAGCGATGCACATCTTTACGAAAGAGAACAGAAAACGAACCAAACATTCAATTGTAGGTGAGGTTCTCGTTCTTTTGTGTACTACGTAAAATATGGTTGGGTCTGTATCCCTCCCCTTGCCGACGAAGTCGAGTAGGGGGAGGTGTCGGCGTTTTCGCCGACGGAGGGGGGTCTGCTCCCTTACCCGTACCAAGATCCACAATGCTACAAACAGGTGACAATGATGGAACAATGGCATCTTTCTGAATGTTGGACATATCCGCTCAAGTCGGCGGGTGGTATCTTGACAACGACAGCTCGTGTTGAGCATCGGGGTCTCTCAAATGATCGTCGTTGGATGCTCGTTGAGCTCGATGGGACCTTCATGACACAGCGTCGGGACCCAAAGATGTCGTTGATCCAAACATCTCTTCAGGGGGATACATTGGTCGTGCAGGCGCCTGGGATGCCACCTTGTGACATTCCGATGCAGCCTCCTGTCGAGCAACATAAAAGTGTACGAGTGTGGCGTTCGGACGTGGAGGCGTTGTTGGTCTCTGAGAAGGTCGATGAGTGGTTCTCCAAATATATCGAGCGTCCATGTCATCTTGTGTGGATGCCCAAGAATGTCCGAAGAGACGTCAATGAGGCGTACAAGGCAGGTGAAGGCATTGTGAGCTTTGCAGATGGTTATCCATTCTTGTTGGCGTCCATGTCCTCTCTACAAGACCTCAATGGACGCCTGGAGCAGGGCATTTCGATGAACCGCTTTCGGCCTAATTTGGTGATAGAGGGTCCACCTGCTTTTGCCGAAGATCGCTGGAAGAAGGTCAAGATCGGTGAGATCACCTTTGCTGTCGTGAAGCCTTGTGATCGGTGCGCGGTCATTACCATCGATCAGACGACAGGCAAGCGTGGGGCCGAACCTCTCAAGACGTTGGCGTCTTTTCGTCGTCATGACAAGCGTATCTTCTTTGGTCAGAACTTGATCCCACTGAACGAGGGCACGATCAAAGTCGGTGACCTTGTCGAAGTCCTCGAAGAACACGACGAAGCCAATCCCCCTCTCTCCTGATTCTTTTCTTTGCTCCCCTTGATTTACTATCCTTCGAATGTATGACGAGCTATCTGTGCGAGACCTGACGCGACGGATGTGAGTTCGTTTCCGCTCCCCATTTTCTCTTCTCCAAAGCGGTCGATAAAGATCTGTCTAACAGAAGGCACAAAAGACGTCCCTCCAGTCAGGAAGACTCTATCGATCGCGTCACTGCCGAGATTCAAATCGTCCATGAGCCTATCACAGCAGCTTGCGATCTGGTCTAACTCTTTTGTGATCCAAGTTTCGAAGTCATCTCTTTGGATGTCGCCTTCGATAGGTGTGCGCAGGGGTGTAAAGCGGAAGTTTTGTTGTTGTTTATTAGACAGTGCGACTTTGGTTTGTTCGACAGCGCGGTAGAGATAGAATCCCAGGTTGCCTTCGATACAATCGATAAGAGCTTCGACTTGTTCGGGTTTGTGGGAAGCTTTTTGGATGTCATGTAGCATGCCGAGTGTTTTTTTGTCGGAGAGCATGCCGAGGAGGTGCCATTGTTCGAGTTTGGAGTAAGGCCAGATGGGCATGGGGAGGACTTCACCAAATTGGGATTTGAATGTGCTGTTGATCCCGAGGTGAGGGGAGACAAATTCGCGTACGATGCGTCCATCGAAGGTATCTCCGGCGATGGGGACACCGTCGATACCGAGGATTTTTTCCTGACTTGATTGTCCGATATGAGAGGGTCCGACTTTGATCACACAGAAGTCCGTCGTACCCCCACCGAAGTCGGCGACGAGGACGAGTTCATCGTGGTCGAGGCTGGTTTCATAGGAGTATGCGGCGGCGACGGGTTCAAATTCGCAGACAACTTCGTCGAATCCGACGATGGCGAAGGCGTTGTGGAGTCGTTCGAGGGCGAGCTGTGTGCGTTCCTCGTCATCATCTGCGCCGGCGAAGCGGACGGGGCGTCCTGCGACAACCCGTCGGCCAAGAGGTCCAAATTGTTCTTCGGCTTCATCGCGGAGGTGTCGTAGAATGATGGCGACGAGCTCGGGGAGTGAGTATTGTTTGTGAAGGATCTGTGTGGTCTGAAAGGATTTGCTTGCGAGGGAGCTCTTGGGGCTGAGGATCAGGCGGCCGAGGCCGTCTTCTTCGAGATAGTCTTCGATGGCGTAGGGGCCGGCGGAGACTTTGGGTTGTCCTCGTTTGTCCCGTTGTGAGAAGGAGAAGTAAAGGATCGAACGAAAGAGATCGACGGGTTTGTTAAAGAGAGAGAATTGCGCGACTCGCGAAGGTTGATCGTGGTCACAGACGGCGATTGCGCTGTTTGTGGTACCAAAGTCCAGTCCTACAAACATCTCGAAACCTCCTGTTCATGGGTGGGTAGATTATGCAAAAGGCAAGGTCATACGAACAATGGAGATGGTAGGTTCGAAAAAAGGTTTCGAAAAAGAGCTGGGGGACGTGTTACGCGCGGTCTTGGAAGGCTTGATAGAACGCTGTCCAGCCAGAGGTTTTGCGTTGGACTTCATGTGTGGGGGTGGGTTGTGTGGGGAGTGTCGCGGTCTCTTCGAAGCGGATCAATGTTGGGGTTTCTGTGTGTTCAGCGTCCGCGAAGCAGTCATTGGCACCAGTTTTGCGTTGGACTTCGTGTGTGGGGACGTCTTCGATCTTTGTGGACTTTTGCCACATTGTTTGCCCCGGTGTGTCGACATTGACAGCCTCGACGTCCCAGCTGATCGGATATCCTCGGAGCAATTCATATGATCCAGTGGTGGAGGTTTGTTCGAAGATCTGTTTGGGTTGTTGTTGGAGCAGCTCACGGACATGTTGTACTTTTTCGATGAGCGCGAGAGCTTCGTCTTGTGGAAGTGAGTTTTGTGCGGATGTGAACGCGTGTCCAAATTCACGTGCGTATCCAGCAAACTCTTTCCAGGTGAGGAAGAGTTTGGCTGCCATTTGATACCCACGCATACGTCTCTGTCTGGCCATTTTTCCGTCTCCGTTGTTGCGAGCCTACAGGTGGTGTTCCATCTGAGACTCTCATGGGTTGCTCGCCGGTCTCTCTCACGAGTCGATGTGTGTGGACCGACCTGACACAGTGTAAGAGGTTGATGCCTTGAACGGAAATTTTTGACACAACTTCAGGGGGTTCCATCAGGGGATGACTGCCGCTTGGTTTGGCAGGCTGCAGGGCTATCAGGTGTGAGGGCATGTGCTCTGCTCGGTATCGGCTGCCGCGCTTTGCTTGGCGTAGTGGGCTGGCTGCCCACACCCGCCTGGGGTCGTTGCCCCCAGACCTCACGATGCTCACGCATCGTCTGTGTTGCGCTCTCCGAGCGCGACTGCCGCGCTCTGCTTGGCTGGTTGCAAGGCTATCGGGGACTGGAGGCGGTCCCCAAGAGCAGCCTGAAGGCTTTGCTTTCCCCTCCTGTTGGCGCCTTTGGCGTTTCTCTCTTCAACTGTTTCTCATTGAAATGCGAGTCCCATGAAAAGGAAGACATGTCTATGGTATACTTCTTTTTCATTTACATGTTTGATTTTATGATTCTTTTTTGTGATGGGGTGGGGCGTGATGTTGATGTTTTTTGAAAAAATACTTGCGCTACTCAAGAAAAGCATTATTCTACTTTCTAGTGACTTGATTGTGCTCTTTCTTCTGCAAGGGGAAAGTCGGGTGGTATACAGACTTGCCTTGTGGCTCCTTTGAAGATAGTGGCTTGATTGTGGTCATTGTGATTCATTTTGTTGAAAGTGTTGCATTGAGCAGTAACGTTCAATCGGTACTTTTCCTCTAGTGGTTCTGCTTTTGTAGAGCTACCGGAGGCCCCTTTTTGTGACTGTTTGGAGGTAAAAAAAAAGCAGTCACCACAAAGGGCAACTGCCGATTTATTCGTAATCCCTAAGCCAATAGGGATCAACTTTAACCGCTTGCTCAGCGATCATTTTTTTTCGTCGGTCACTATAGACCGAGAGTGCATGTTGAGCAAGTTTTCATTTAGGAAAATGAAAATGAGTAAAAATGAAAAAGGGCGCAAAAGCCTTTACAAAGAGATTGATGGTAAATTGTTCAAAACTTGTCCAAACTGCAGTTTCGTTTCAGAGGCAGCCAATGATGATGAAGCTGTTTTCTTTCCTCTTTCTTACTTTGGCAAGAGAAACTACAGGGGGGTCGAATACATACAATCCCACTGCCAAAAATGCCGAAGGGAGAGTTGGAAGAAGAGCGCATGATTGCTCCTCAGCAATGGCATCATCGAAGGGTCAAAGGGTAAGTGATTGAGCTTCTGGCAAGGTATGAGGAGAAGTTGTGGTGCTGTAAAGTTGGTGAAGATTGAAACATCAGACTTCAACTGCAACCTCTACTCATGTCTCTTCCTCTGTATCCTTAGTATCCTTTTTGAATCCGATGGCCTAACATGACTCACTCCTTCTTCGGTAAGCTGAGAATCCGAGACTTGAGTAGATGGGAGGTGTCCAAACACTTGTGAGAACTGAAGGGGTCATGGCTCCTGTTTTGTTTTTTATCTTTTGCTTGGTTATTCCCTCCTCTCGAAAGGGTTGAGAGGAGGGATGTCGCGAAGCGACAGGGAGGTGAGTTTGTTGAGGTGGATGATTGCAAGTGAAGACGCAAAAAACCCACTGAAAGCTCGCAAGCAACCGAGCACTATAAGGATATGGCTTGCTATATCCGCCTGCAGGAAGGGGATTGTAGAGTGGAATCAGGGGAGTTTGCGGAGACACAAGTGCAACGTCCACCGGAACAGAAATCTAGAATCCCCCGTACATGTCGGCTAAATGATCCCTCCTCTCGAAAGGCTTGAGAGGAGGGAAGAGCCGAAGGCTCAGGGAGGAGAGTTTGTCGAGGCGT
>MDTC01231801.1_pt1 | contig 29255 bp, 27 predicted proteins | sample 811181 | NCBI WGS metagenome assembly MDTC01 (sample SAMN05326644, study PRJNA326480) | marine metagenome | isolation source: seawater | place: Pacific Ocean: North | collected 2011 | reverse complement strand
TTTTTGAATAAGAGAAATTTTTTCATCTTTTGAAGTTTGGCTCCAACTTGAAAAAGCTTCTTTCGCTGCTTTTACAGCTGAGTTTACATCTGCAACACCTCCCAATGAAATAATTGCGCAGAGCTCTTCATTTGATGGATTAATTACCTTGAAATCATTTGATTTTATTGGAGCAATCCACTGACCATTTATATAAAAATTTCTTTTATCTAGCATTCAAAATAGTTTATTAAATTTATGTTTATATTTATTGATTATATATAGATTTATTATCATCTAATAGTCTTAAAAGAGCTGGCCATTCATGCTTTCCTAATTGATATTTTGGATCTTCGTATTGCCCTGCAGCAAATTCTAATAAATTATCTGAAGGTTTTATTATTTCTTTATTAATTGAAGCTAAATCAAGTTGAACTTTACAAGCTCTATCAAGATAATACATTAGCATAAATGTTTCACCTATCGTTTTACCTGCAGTAAGTAATCCATGATTTCTTAAGATCATTACATTATTTTTTCCAAGATCTTCAGAAATAGATTTACATTCTTCTGAGTTCGTCGACATGCCTTCCCAATCATGATAGCTCACTCTATTATAGAACATTGCTGCATCCTGTATAATTGGATCAAGGCCCATTTTTAGGCAAGATATAGCTAATCCTGCTCTAGAATGCGTATGCATTATAGAGTGAATATCTTTCTTTTCTTTATGAATTGCGCCATGAATAACAAAACCAGTATAATTAATATTACCCTCTCCTCTTAAAACATTTCCATCTAAATCAACTTCTAAAAGATTGGATGCTGTTATTTCATCGTATCGCAATCCAAATTTGTTAATTAAAAATGTATTTTTATCTTTTGAAGTTTTAGATGTAATATGATTCCAAATTATATCACTCCAGCCGAAATAATCAGCTAGATGAAAAGAAGCTGCCAAATCAATTCGATTATTCCATTCTTCTTGAGATACATTAATAGGATTATTCATTTATTTTTTATTTATAATATAATAAAAAGAATATTCAATAAGAGGCGAATTTGAACTTAGAAAATATAAAACTTGATATAGATTATGTAAGGTCTCAATTTCCTGCATTTCAAGATAATTTGTGCAAAAATTGGTCATTCTTTGAAAATGCTGGAGGCAGTTATGTTCCGCAAACTGTAATTAATAGATTAACTAATTTTATGACTTCAACTAAAGTTCAGCCGTATGCAGAATATGCAATGTCTAAAATAGCTGGAGAACAAATGGATGATGCAACAAAATATTTTGCGAGCATAATTAATGCAAAAGATAAAGAAATTTTAATTGGTGGATCAACTTCTATTAATCTTTATGTTCTATCTAATGCCCTAAAAAAATTATTAAAACCTGGTGATGAAATCATAGTAACAAATCAAGATCATGAAGCTAATATAAGTCCGTGGAGAAGATTAGAGGAAAATGGATGTATAATCAAAGAATGGCAACTTAATAAATCTAATGCCGAACTTGAAATTGAAGATTTTAAAAATTTATTGAATAAAAAAACTAAGATAGTTGCTGTAACACACTGTTCAAACATAGTAGGATCCGTAAATGATCTCAAAAAAATATCAGAATTAGCTCATAACCAAGGATGTATTGTAATTGGAGATGGTGTTTCTTATGCACCACATGGTTTTCCTAACGTAAAAGAGCTTGGTGTTGATTTTTATACTTTTAGCTTGTACAAAACTTATGGTCCGCATTTAGCTCTTTTATACGGCAATGAAAATATTTTAAAAAAATTACCTAATCAAAATCATGAATTTTTAGAAGGTCAATACCCCTATACGATCAATCCAGGAGGATCAAATCACGAAGAGTTAGTTTCATTAATTGGAATTTATGAATATTTGATTAATATATATAATCATCACTTTAATGTTCAAAATTTGTCGCTATTAAAAAAAATAGACCGGATAAATAATTTAATATCAGATCATGAGGAAAAAATTGCAAATCCAATATTAGAATATATTTCCAAGAGAAAAGATTTTATATTAATTGGAAAGAATAAAATAAGTAATAAAAATAGAGCTCCCACTATTTCATTTACAGTAAAAAATAGGAAATCTAGCGAGATAAGCAGTATATTAGTAAAAAATAAAATAGCTACAAGAAATGACAATTTTTATGCGTGGAGATGTCTTAAAGCTTTAAATATTGATACTGAGGATGGTTTAGTTAGGCTTAGTATGACGCACTATAATTCTATAGAAGATACTAATGCAGTTTTAAAAGCATTAGAACAAATTTAGTTTTTTATTCTATATATTGATCTTGAAAGAAAAACCATAAATATTAAATATAAAAAAAGTAGTATTAAAAAAGTAACTAAACTAGGAAAAGGGCCGAAAGAGATAAATACCATTAATCCAAAGAAATTTAATAATATTGCTGTAATTACTATTATTAAACTTACAATATAATTATTAATCCCCAACTCTAATAATAAATGATGAATATGTCTTCTGTCAGGTTTAAATGGATTTATGCCTCTTAATAGCCTTCTTATAACAACTGAAATAATATCAAAAACTGGAATTGTCACACACCAAATAGTGAGGATTGGGTGAATTATTTGTATTTCATCCTGAGATGTTATAATTAATAACCAAGAAACTAAGAAACCTAAAAACATACTGCCAGAATCACCTAAAAAAATTTTACTAAATTTAGATAAGTTTAATATTAAAAAACATAAAATAGATAAACAGATTAATAATAAATAATTCTGATCATAAAAATAAATTAAACTATCGTTAAAGTAAGCGAAAAGTAAAATAGATGAAATAGAGGTTAAAGCTAAGCCTCCGCATAATCCATCAATACCATCAATAAAATTAAATGAATTTGTTAATCCCATTACGCAAAATATTGTAAAAGCTACGCTCCAAATGCCGGTCTCTATTTTAGGAAAAAACATATAATCACCTATATTATGAATTACTAATCCTGAACCTATTACAATTAGACAGCAAATTAATTGAATTATAAGTCTAAAATTTACACCCAACTCTATTGAGTCATCAATTGCACCCAAAAAAATTAATATACTTGAGGTATATATGATTATTTGAAAATAATATGAAATGTCATAAAAAAAAATATAAAAAAAGATATTAATATAAATGACTATTCCTCCAATTAAAGGAATGTCGCCAAAATGTTTTTTTCTATAATTTGGCTTATCTACTAAATTAGTCAAAGGTGCGCATTTGTAACAAATAAAGCAAATTAAAAAAAATGACAAAAAACTTGATAGATAGAACATGTAATTATAGATATAAATTTTGTTTATTTTTTGGAAAAAAATTTTTTACATCAAAAAATAAACCTCCCTTAATTAAATATGTTTTTAGCTTCTTTTCACCAATTTTTTTAAAAATATTATGAGGAACTGATAAAATAATACAGTGATAGTAATTTTTTCTTAGTTTGTTAGATAATTTAATTTGATTATTTTCGTTAAAATCATTTTCTTTAAGTAATGGGTCATAACAATGCACAAGATTAAATTTTGACTTAAGTTTCATTATTAATTCTATAGATTTAGAATTTCTATAATCTACACAATTTTCTTTAAAAGTAACGCCCAAAACTAAAAAACGTAAATTCACATTATAGAAAATTTTTTTTGTATTATGTATTGCTTTCCACAAAACATAGTTTACAAATTTATCATTTATATTTCTCCCAGCAGTTATAATTTTCGGAGTATATCCAGATTTTATTGACTTATAAGTTAAATAATAAGGATCAACTCCAATACAATGTCCTCCTACAAGTCCGGGCTTGAAATTTAAAAAATTCCACTTAGTAGATGCTGCTTTAAGGACCTCATGTGTATTAATGTTTAATTTATTAAAGATTAAAGCAAGTTCATTCATAAATGCGATGTTTAAATCTCTTTGGGTGTTTTCTATTACTTTGGCAGCTTCTGCAATTTCAATACTCGAAGCTTTGTAAGTACCTGCTGTTACAATAGATTTATATAATTTATCCACAAAATCTGTCGTTTTTTTATTAGAACCGGATGTTATTTTAATTATATTACTGAGTGTGTGTTTTTTATCATTTGGGTTTATTCTCTCTGGTGAATAACCACAAAAAAAATCTACGTTATATTTTAATTTAGATATTCTTTTAAGAATTGGCACACAAACTTCCTGTGTAGTTCCTGGATAAACTGTTGATTCAATTATAACAATATCTTTTTCTTTGAGAAATTTAGCTATATTTTTACAAGCCTCTATTAAAAAACTTAAATCAGGAGTTTTATTTTTTTTAATAGGTGTGGGTACTGTTACAATAAAAATGTTACATGTTTTTAAATCTATAATATTAGATGTAAAAGATAATTTTTTTGCATAATTAAATTGATTTTTTTTTATTTCATTATTTTTATCGATTTTATTTTTTAATTGATGAATTCTTTTTATATTTTTATCAAAACCAACAACAGAATATTTTTTTCCGAAAGAAATCACTAGGGGAAGTCCTACATACCCAAGACCAAAAACACAAATTTTAATATTATAATTATTCATAATTTAAATTAATTTCCTTAAATATTTTTTTATTTATAATTTCAATTTCAAAATTCTTTTCTACTAATTTTCTACTATTATAACCCATTTTGACTCTACTATTATAATCTAAATTAATCATTTTTTTAATTGATGAATACAAACTATTAATATCCTTTATCTTACATAAATAACCATTAAAATTATTAACTACAATATTATTACATCCTGGTACATCAGTTGAAATTAATGGCCTTCCTATTGACGCAGCTTCTAATAAAGCTCTTGAAGTTCCTTCTCTATATGATGGCAAAATAAAGCAATCACAGTTTTTAAGAAAACTATATATATCATCTGTAAATTCATGATGTCTAATAAATTTATTATTGGTAATCAAACTCTTATCTAAATAAGAAATATTTTCATCATCTATAGATCCTACTAAATTAAAAATTACATTTGGATATTCTTTTTTAATCAACTTGGCTGATTCAATATATTCAATAATTCCTTTGTCTTTTATCAATCTAGACATGCATAAAAAATTAAATTTGCGATCTATTACTTTTTTTATTTTTGAAAATTTAAAATATTTAGAATCTACTCCAGAACCAGGTATTAGAACACTTTTAGATTTAGATATTATTTTATTATTTACAAAAAAATTTAAATCTTCAATATTTTGAAATATAATTTTTTTTGAATTTAAAAAAGAAATTTTATATAATAGCATAATAATTTTTTTAAAATATATATTGCTAAAATAAAAAGTACCAAGACCTGTAATAAAATTATAAATATAAATTTTTTTAAAAGTAAGAATTGCAGCAATTGAACCCAAAATATTTGGCTTTATAGTGAATAACAAAATTTTATCAGGATTTTGAGACAAAAAAATCCTATAAAATTTATATATGGTTTTCATATTAAAAAATAAATTAATAGAATTCCGACTAAAATTTATAGGTATAAATTTTAAATGTGAATCATTTATATTGATTTGAAATTTATCTTCTGGAGAACAAATCACTAAATTAATTTTTTTTTTTTAATATTTTCTCAATTAATTTTCTTCTAAAATTAACTATATTCCACTGAGAATTAGTAACTAACAAAATTTTTTTCATTTTAAAATAATGGTAATAGTATATTCCTGTAAGGTATCCAAGCATAAGAATAGAAGGAATAGTTTAGCCATATAAGATAAAGAATACCATACAATATAACCACGGAACTATTAAAAAAAATTCCAATTTTTGGAAAAATTAAGTAAACCCTTGAAAAAACAATTAGTTGAATTATTGAAAAATAAATAATAATTCTATCAACTAAGGTTTTATAATCATTTATATAAAATAATAATAATAAATTTGCTAAAAAAATAAATATTATTAATTTGTTCAAACCATTGTCTAATTTTAATTTACTAAAAAATAAAATAAATAAAAGCCCAGCAAATATATTTAAAGCTATTCTATAATAGACTCCTTTTGATTCATATTGTAAATTTTCTGACATATATCCAGCATAAATTCTATTCATCTCTGGGATAATTAATAATAATGCTATTAAACTTAACATGATAAAAGCAATTGCAACATTCAATTTTAAATTATAAAAACTAAAGAATATAAATGGTATTAATATTGCAGAAGATTTATGAAAAATTAATGCTAGAATTGTAAATAAAATATACAGAAAAATTCTTTGATTTTTTATTTGCGATATAGCTATTAGCATAAAGGCTAAGCCAGTTGCCTGTCTACTATAACCCATTGCAACAACTGTAATTATATATGGTAGTGCTATTAAAAATAACAATGAATAATTATTTTCAAAATTATAAGAAAAGTTATTAAGTGAATAAACAAAAATTATTGCTAATATAAAGTTTAATGCATATATATTTAATCCTAAATGATACAGAAAGTATGAGAGAAATTCATATCCAAAATCTCTAACATACTCAAATTTTAATAAATTAAAAAATTCAACATTATGTCGAAAATCATAAATGTATGTATTCCAATCTCCACCTACTTCATGTCTTAATCCGATAAAAATAGTTAAAAAAATTAAAAAAATAATTTTTATTATTTTTTTTAATTGTGTTTCTAAAGTTATAGAACTTAAAGAAAACAATGATATAAAAAAAAATATTATTAAGTAAGGAATCACTAAATTAATCTTTTAATAAATTACAAAGAACTCTTGAATATGAATTTTTTGGCATTTTCTTAATTAATTTTTTCAATTCCAATCTTGAAATATATTTTTTTTTGAATGCAATCTCTTCGGGACTTGCAATAACAATATTTTTTCTTTCTTGTAAAGCTTGAATATATTGCGATGCATGTAGTAAAGAATTAAAAGTTCCTGCATCAAACCATACAGATGTATTATTTAATTTTATATATTCAATTTTATTTTTATTAGCATAAATATTATTCAAATCAGTTATTTCTAATTCATTTCTTTTGGAGGGCTTCAGATTTCTAATATGTGTTTTGACATTTTTATCATAAATATACAACCCGGTAACAGCAAAATTAGATTTTGGTTGTTTTGGTTTTTCTATTATTTTTATAATCTTTTTTCCATTAAAGTTTGCCACACCATATCTAGTAGGATCACTAACTTGATATAAAAAAATAACACCTTTATTGGTTATATTAATCTTATCAATACTGTTAGATATGTCATGACCATAAAATATGTTATCACCAAGAATCAAAGCTACATTTTCATTTTTATAATGATTTTCACCTATAATAAGCGCTTCTGCAATTCCGTTTGGATTGTCTTGAATGGCATAAGAAATATTTAAACCAAATTGACTTCCGTCTTTTAAAAGTTTTTCAAAGTTTTGTTTTTGATTAGTTTTTACAATTATCAATATATCTCTTATATTTAAATTCATTAATGTAGTTAATGGATAATAAATAAGTGGCTTATCAAATATTGGGACAAGTTGTTTTGAATAAGATATAGTTATAGGATTTAATCTAGTACCATCTCCACCTGCTAATATAATTCCCTTCATTTTATCAAATTACTTATAATTTGTTTTATGGAGTTTTGCCAAGTATCAATTTTATAATTAAATTTATCTTTAATTTTATTATTGTTTAATGCAGAATATTTAGGTCTAATGTTATTTTTAAAAAAAATATTACCACTAATTGGAATAATTTTTGAAGATGTTTTAGAATAATTTTTATAATTTTTATATATTGATTCTGCAAACTGGAACCATGATATTGCCTCGCCGTCATTCACAAAATTGTAAAGTCTATTAATTTTATTGTACTTTTCATTATTTATTAAAAAAAAAATAAATTTAGATACTTCATCTGCAGACGTAGGTATCCCAAACTGATCATTGACACACAATATATCATTATTTGAATATAATTTATTATATACAAATTTAAAAAAATTTTCTTTATGTTGACTAAAGAGCCATGAGACTCTTAGAATTAAGAAATTATTACAAAAATTAATAATTTCATTTTCACCATTTAATTTTGAATTAGCGTATATTGATAGAGGGTTAACTTTATCGATCTCAGAATATTTAGATGTTTTATTGCCATCAAATACGTAATCAGTAGAAAAATGAACTAATGTTGCATCAATGTCATTTGAAATTATAGCAAGGTTTTTTAAAGAATAATAGTTAATTTCATTCACTGTTTCAATTTCATATTCTGCTTTATCAACATTTGTATAGGCGGCACAATTTAGAATTAAATTTGGATTAATTTGATTTATAATTTTTTTAGTCAAATTAGAATTTGTTAAATCCAATTCTTTTTTAGTAAAACTATAAACACGCGTACTGTTATTTATTTTTTGAGATAAGAAGGATTTAGCTAATTGAGAATTAGAGCCAGTTATTAAAATTTTCATTAAACACTTTTATTTTTTAATTTATTTGTCATCCATTGATAATTTTTAAGATACCAATCTATTGTAATCTCTAAATGCTTATCAAAATTGTTTAATTTTTTCATTTTAATTACTTTATTTATTTTTTTTGTATTTAAAGAATATCTAAAATCATGAGCCGGTCTATCTGAAACAAATTTAACTAGTTTGTAATAAGGTTTTTTTAATGGGAATTTTTTATCCATATATTTACAAATTTTCTTAATTAAAGATAAATTACTCAATTCATAACCTGAGCCTATATTATAAGTCTCTCCTATTTTGCCTTTTTTTGATAAAGCTATCAAGCAATCAACATGATCATTTACGTATATCCATTCTCGTATATTTTTTCCTGAACCATATACAGGAATTTTTGAATCATTAAGACATGCATTAATAACAACTGGAATTAATTTTTCTGGAAATTGCCATGGGCCAAAATTATTTACACAATTTGTTATTATTGTTTGAATATTAAACGTTTTATTCCAAGCTCTTACTAGTAAATCTGAACATGCCTTTGATGCAGAATATGGTGAATTAGGTTTGAATTTTGAATTCTCCAAAAAAGAATTTATTTTATTATTTTTTAAAGAACCATAAACTTCATCTGTAGAAATATGTAAAAATTTAATTTTATTTTTAAAATTACTATTATTTATTATTTTTAATAAATTGTATGTTCCTATGATATTGGAACTTAAAAAAGGATCCGGGTCTGATATTGAATTATCCACATGACTTTCAGCGGCAGCATGAAAAATTAATTGTGGTTTAAAATCTTTAATTGATTTATTTAAAATTTTATAATTATTCAAATCAATCTTTTTAAATATATAATTTTTTTTAAATTTATAACTCAATAATGATTCGGGCATTGAGCAATATTTCAATGCGTCTATGTTCATTATAATGTTGTTATTTTTATTGATTAATTTTTTTATAATATGTGTACCGATAAAACCACAACCACCAGTTACAATTATTCTCATTTTTTTTGCTTTAAAATTATTTTTTCGAATTCATTTAATGAAATACCGTTTTTATCATTATATGAAAGGATAAATTTATTTTTTTTAAATTTTTTAAAATTAATATTAAGTTTTTTATCATTAAAATTTAAAAATACAGATTTTTTAGCTGAATATTTTTTAGAAACTTTATATTGTAAAATAGTATTGTCTTCTAGAGTTAAAAAAGCATGACCAAAACCTTCAGGTATAAATATTTGTTTTTGTTGTTTACAATCAAGTTTTATACTTTCATACTTGCCATATGTTTTTGAGTTCAATCTTAAATCAAATATGTAATCAATTACAGAGCCAGTTAACACCCTAATTAACTTAGCTTGAGCATATGGCTTTATCTGTAAATGTATACCTCGAAAAGTATATTTTTTTTGCGAAAAAGATTGATTATCTTGAATAAAATTATCTTTTATACCAATTTTTTTTAATAATTGTTTATTGTAACTTTCAATAAAATAGCCTCTCTTATCTCTATAAATAGTAGGAGAGAATAGAATTATTTTAGAGTTAAAAAATTTTTTAATTATTTTCATTATTTAATTTAAACTCACTAGATAAGTATTCTTTTAAACAAATTTTCCAATCTCTCATTATATTTAAAGATAATTTATTTAACTTTGTATTAATTAATCTTTCTGAAAAAGGTCTATTTACAAAATATTCTTTTGAGAAAAAGTGTGAATCAACTTTATTAATTTTTATTAATTTATCCATGTTATAAAATTTCAAAATCTTTTTTCCAACCTCTATCCGTGATGTTAGACCTTCACAAACTAAGTTATATTTACCAACAATATTATTATTAATTAATAGTAAAACATTTTTTGCAAAATCATATGTATAAGTTGGAGTTCCGTTTTTATCTCCTACTATGTTAAGTTCTTTTGCCCCTTTTTTAATTTGTTGAAATATCTTGTTAACAAATTTTTTATCTTTTTTTTCTCCACCACCCATCATCCAGCCTGCTCTACATATTAGATAATTAGATAATTCATTTTCAATTATTTTTTCTGATTCATATTTGCTTTTAGCATATTGGGATAATGGATTTGGTAAGTCATCATCATTATAAAAATCTTTTTTTCCATCAAATATACCAGCCGTACCTATATATAGGATGGGTATATTTAGTTTATGGGCAATATTGCAAGCATGCCTGACTGACTCTGTGTTGTTTTTAAAAGTTTCTATTGGATCGCTTTCACATAATTCAAGATCCGTCATGGCTCCTAAGTGAAACAAATAATCTGTACCAAATTCTTCAACATCTTTTTTATAATTATTAAAATCAGTAAAATCTAATTTACTAATCCACTGTTCATTTGATAATTTGTCTGAACATTTAATTGTAAAGTCTTTAGAGAATATATTATAAAATGCTTCACCTAACATACCTCCAGCTCCAGCAATATAAATTTTGTTAATTTTCTTTTTCATAATTACAAATTGATGATTTGTGAATATTTTCAATGATGTTTTTATATTTTTTTTTGAAATAATCTAAATTAAATTTATTTTTTACTGTGTCATAACCATTTTTTCCGAATTCATTTATAAGAGAAGAATCATTTTTTAATTTTAAAATAGCATTTTGCCAATCAGTATCATCATTAGCGAATAATCCATTGTAACCATTTTTTATAATTTCTTTATTTACTCCAACAGCGGAAGCTACTACAGCTAATTTTAACGACATGTATTGAAGTATCTTATATCCACATTTACCAAGCTCCCATGGAGTATTATCCAAAGGCATAATTCCAACATGACATTTTGAGAGTTCAATAAGTTCAGTTTTCTGATTCCATTCTAGCGTTTCACACTTTAAATTTTTTATTTTTGATTTATCTGCCCCAATAATTTTTATTGATACATTATGATAATACACTAAATCATTTAAAACATTTATTATTTTTACTAAATAATTCGTTGTTGAGGGTGTGCCGATCCAAACAACTGTAAAATTAGAATGTTTTTTTGTATTTAAAAATTTATCATATTCATTGCAATTAATTACAGTAGGTAAATAAAATACTTTATCTTTAAATTTAGAAAAGAAGGTTTGATGAAAATTATTACCCGCAAACAATCCTTTAGAACAATTAACAGAATATAAAAACTTTTTTTTATATAATTTATTAAAAAAATTATTATATTTTGCAAATCTAAAATATACAGCATCATCGATATCAATTATAAAAGGAATTTTTCTTAAATTGAGAATTTTTTCACCTAAAAATGGGATAAAAGGTAATATTTCAATATGAACTATTGCCAAAAATGGTTTTTTCCTAAAAAGTAAATCATATATTCTTAAAAGGTAAAAATATGATAATTTAAATATATTATTTTTATTTTTAAAAATTCTATCATTGTAAAAACTTTCACTAAACAAAGTTTTAGTTTCTACTTTAAAATTATTATCTTCTAGATAGTTTTTATATGCTAAAAATCTAGTTCTATAGCTAGGAGATTTTATTCCATATTTTGAATAAAAAACAATATTTAAATTATTTTTAATTTTAAATTTTTTAAGGGCAAAAGGTATAATTGAACCCAATAAATATCCGGGTGCTTTAACTAAATCTAAAGTAAAGCCATAAAATCCAATAGATATCCAATTAAATGGAAATATATATGATTTTTTAATATTTCTTTTTAAAGGATAATAAATACCTCTTAATAAAAATGAAGTTAATAATAATAAAACAACATATATTTTTGTTATATGTGGAAAATAAAATATAGATTTTTCAATCCATCCTGCAATTAAATAATTCCAATTATATATAAATATTAAAGAAGTAATAATAAGACAGATTTTCAAAAATGAATTAATAAATTTAATTTTTACAATATTAAAATTTTGTAAAAATATTATAATTATAAAACATGAAATTACTAATAATAAAAAAATTTTATAATTATTATTAATATATAATGGGTGAGATTGGTTCCAATTAGGAATATATTGATTCCATTTTGGAATCAATAATAAACAAAAAAGGCTAAAAAAGAATATATATAAAAATTTTATATTTTTATCTACATTAACTCTCGCAGTATGAAAAGAATAAACAAAATATCGTTTTAACAAGGTAATAAGATTGGGGGGTAGAGATTCATACTGTAAATAAAAATTTATTGGATAAAATATATTGTATTTTTTTTTAATTAAAGTTTCTCTCCATTCAAAATCATCTGCTGTTCTAACTCCTTCAATAAAAAAATTGTCATTAAATAATATTTTTTTCTTAATCAATGATCCGGGTGTGGTAAAATGAAAAATGTTACCAAAAGTTGCTGCTCTAATTTTTTTTTGAAAATTATTTTTATATTTATAAATTGTTGTACCAAAAACTACATCAAAATTATCATTAATTATTTTATTATAGTATTTTTCTAACCAATTACGAGCAGGTATTGTTTTAGAATCTAAAAAAGCAATTAAGTCATATGATGAATTTTTGATACCAATATTTCTTGCTTCACCCGGAAATTTATTTTTTACACTAATATATTTTATCTTAAGATTTGATTTTATTTCATTTAAGTAGTCTTGTATGTTTGAAGAAATACTAGAATCAACAATAATTATTTCTTTAGGCTTTTTTGTTTGGTCTAAAACAGCATTTAATGTTTTTTTAAAAATTGTATAATCATTTTTTACTGGTAAAATTAACGTAATTTCCATTTTTATTTATTATAAATTCTTTGATAAATTTTAATAGCATTTTCAATATTAAAAAATTTTTCAGCAACAGCTCTACATTTATCAGATAAATTATCAATTAATAGAATATTTTCAATTTCTCTTAGTATGTTATTGTTATTCATTTCAGTATTATCAATTATTATGCCAATTTTATTATTCCTAATTATTGAATCTACGTCTTTATTAATTGGACAAGTTATAACGGGAATACCATTTGATAGAAATTCTCCTAGTTTAGTTGGAAAATACCCATTTAAATAAAATCCATTAACAGGAAAAAATACACCAAAACTAGATACATAAATAGATTTATCAATCTCATAAGGTAATACGTATTTAAGGTTATAATTTTCTTTTTTAATATAAGCGTTTTGTATTTTTTCTTTAATAATGGCATGATCATCTTTATTTATTATAGAATAAAAAACATCATAATTTTTATTTAAAATATTACCAATTCTCAAATATTTATCGAAATCATATCGGGTTCCTATTGAACCTAAATGTGTGAGAATAATTGAATTTGTATTATATATTAACTTATTTTTTTTATATTTTTTCTTTAAATTTGATGCAGTAGGTATCACTTCAAAATTTGGCTTTATGCTACCTCGTACTAGATAATTATTTTTTATAATATCAGATGCTACATTAGTTAAAGTAACGATTGATTCGCTCTTGTTGATTATTTTTTTTTCTAAGAATTTAAAAATTAAATTTAGTAAAGAGTTTTTCTTCCATATTTTCCACTCCAATCTTTCTTCTATCCAAAACCCTCTCATATCAAATATTATTTTAATACCAATAAAAAATTTAACTACATAAGCTATTAAAGCTGGTATATAACTTCTTGCATGAATTTTATTTATTTTATTTATTTTTATAAAAAAAATTAAAAAAATTAAAACATATAAAATTATAAAATATTTAAAATAGTTTTTTTGATAACTGAAAAATTTATGTGAAATATTATTTTTTAATAAAATTTCTTTAATAAATTCATGGTAATTTTTATTTTTTAAATCTTTTCTTTTTTCAAATGAAAATATATAGATTTGATATTTTTTTGATAAGGGTATCAAATATGATAAAATTTGAGAATACCCTAAAGGTTCCAGTATTCCATCATATGATAAAAATAATATTTTTTTCATCTTTTAATAAACTCGATCAAACCATTGATTAAATTGTATTAAAGACCATAATTTGTATTGATTGTTATTTTTTCCTTCAAAATGTTCTGTTTTTATTTTTTGTATTTTTTTAAAATCAAAAAAACCATGTTTATTACATGAGCTTTCCGAAAGAATATCATCCGTCCATGATCTCAGTTCATTTTTAATTAAATTACCTATGGGAACACCAAAACCCATTTTTGGTCTATCAATTAAATTCTTTGGTACATATTTTTTTAATATTTCTCTTAATATAAATTTAGATTTACCTTTTGTAATTTTGTAATCTATTGGTATTTGAAAAGCTGTTTCTACTAAATCTTTATTTAAAAAAGGTGCACGTGACTCCAAGCTATAATTCATGGTAGAGCGGTCTACCTTACATAGTATATCATCTGGTAAATAGGTTAAAAAATCACTAATCATCATTTTATCTTCAATAGTGAGCACATTATGCTTAAAAATTTCTAAAAAAACATTTTCATTTTCTTTTATAAGGTCAAAATTTATTATGTGATTATTATGATTCCATTCTTTTGTTAGTGCTTTGTAATAACTCTTGTGATCAAAGATATCTAGAAGTTTGTTTTCAATTTTATTTATAGTTATTTTGTTTATTTTAATGTTTAAAAAATAACTTAAGGAACTATAAAATGATTCTGGGATATTTTTTAATAATGAAATAATTATTTTTTTTCTGTAATTAGAATTAATTAATTTAAAATAATTCCAATATTTATTTGCATATAAATATCTATTATATCCACCAAACAATTCATCTCCTCCATCACCTGTTAAAACTACTTTAACATCATTTTTTGCAATTTTTGAAACAAGCATAGTTGGTAGTTGAGATGAATCAGCAAAAGGCTCACTAAATGCCTGCGGTAAAGTATCAATACTATTTATTATATCTTTGTTCGAAAAAATATATGAAGTATGGTCAGTGCTTAATACTTTAGCAATTTGATTTGCATATTTAGATTCATCATAAATGTCATCTTCATAACCTATAGCAAATGTTTTAGTATTATTTTGTGATTCTTGCATTAAACTAACAATTAATGAAGAATCAATACCTCCTGATAAAAAAGCACCAAGAGGAACATCCGATATTAATTGTTGCCTTACTGAATGTTTAAGCTTCTTATGAACTATTGATTTAGTTGAAGTAAAATCAATATTGTGATTATTAATTGAGTTTAAATCTAAGTTCCACCATTTAGATAATTCTAAACCATTAGTAGAATTTAAATAGTTTAAATTTTTTTGATAACCGTAATTAAATTTATCAAATTCTATAGAAATAAAAGAAGAAGAATTGAGCTTAAATACATTTTTGTAAATCGTCAAAGGGGCAGGTATATAGCTGTATTCTAAAAATTTTTGTACAGCTAAATTATTTATATCTTTTTCAAATTCTGGAAATTTACTTATTGTTTTTAAATCAGAACTAAATGCAACATAATTTTTTTGAAAAGTAAAATATAAAGGTTTCTCACCAGCTAAATCTCTTGCAGCATAAAATTTGCTATTTTTTTTATCTAACAAAATAAATGAAAACATGCCTTCAATCATGTTTAAAACTTTTTCAAATGAATAAAATTCAAATAAATTAATTAAAGTTTCAGTATCACAATTTGTTTGCCACGAAATTTTAAAACTTTGATTTAATTTATTTCTTAATTCAAGATGATTGTAAATTTCTCCATTAAATGAAATAATAAATCTGTCTGAAAATGAACTCATAGGTTGATTTGCTTTATCAGCCAAATCTAATATTGCTAATCTTGAATGCCCAAATTTAATGAAATTATCACCTAGATTTAATTCGGCATAACCTTGATTGTCTGGACCACGATTATAATTTAATTTGTTTATTTGATTAAATTCAAGATTTGAAATCTTATAAGAACCATTATGAATTAACCCTAGTATTCCACACATAATTATTTAAAACAAAATTAACTTATTATTAATATTTTAATTACTATAATGAAATGAAATCGAAAATTGAATACTTTAAAAATAATTTTTTAAAAGACAAGGAATATATATATATATTGGATGAATTTGATTCTTATACAGAAAATTTCGGCAAGCAATGGAGAGATTATAGAGATATACAAATAGATAGCATTAATAATTTTGAAATATCAAAAAATTACCTTGATAAAATGTTATTTAATGATTTTGATTTTATTAAAAATAAAGAAATATTAGAAATAGGCGGAGGAGCCGGAAGATTTACTGAATATTTTGCTAAATATTCAAAAAAATGTGTTTCTGTAGATTTTTCTTCTTCTGTCTTTCATAATATTTCAAAAGGTAAAGAAAATACAACGATAGTAAAAGCTGATTTTAACAAACTCTTAGCAAATCGTAAATTTGATATAGTTTTTTGTAGAGGTGTTCTTCAACATACACCTAATCCTTACAGTTCAATTTTAAAACTACATTCATTTATAAAAAAAGATGGCTGCGTTTTTTTTGATATTTATAAAATGCCTAAAATAGGATATTTTCATCCTAAGTATTTTTTTTGGAGACCAATAATTAAAACATTTATTAAATATGAAAATTTTGAAAAATTTCTTAAAAAAAATATTGATATTCTTTTATTAATAAAAAGAAAAATTAAAAATCTATTATTTAATTCAAAATTTATATCGGATTCTATAATTCCTATATGGGACTATAAAAATCAAATCTCTCTACCAGATAAGATGTTAAGAAATTGGGCAATTATGGATACTCTTGATGGTCTGTACGCAAAATATGATTTTCCTAAAACAAATAAACAAGTTATTAATTTTCTTAAAAAGAATAATTTAAAAATAATCAATAACAATGTTGAAACAAATATTTTTCAAAGCAAGTTAAACGATGACTCTTAACATAAAAAAAATAATCATAAAAATATTTGAATATTTTGGATTAAAAATTTCTATAAATAAAAAAAAATCATCAGTAAATTTTGAATATATTGATAAAAATATTTGGGAACCTTTTTTAAATAAAAAATCAAATAAATATATGCAAATATATGACGAAGGTTTAATTAAAAGTAAAAGTCAATTTAGTAATTCTTATAATAAACAATTAAGATTTTATTCATTATTTCAAATGGCAGAATATATATTAAAAAAAAATAATTATGAAAATTTTATTGAATGCGGATGTTGGAAAGGTCATTCTTCATATTGTGTATCATTAATTTTGCAAAAATATAACTTTAATAAAAAATTTATTATTTTTGATTCATTTGAAGGGGATTATCAAATAAAGACCCTTTAGATGTAAATAATAAAAGATTTATTCAAAATAAATCAAATAGAAATAATCAAATAAAATATTTTTCATCTAGTTACGAAGAAGTTCTTGCTCTTTTGAACCCTTATAAATTTATAGAAATTAATAAATCTTGGATACCAAAAAAATTTGAATTAATTAAAGATTTAAAATTTAGCTTTATTCATATAGATTTAGATTTATATAAGCCAACATTAGAAACACTTAATTTTTTTTATCCAAAACTAGTAGATGGAGGTGTTATAATATGTGATGACTATAACTGCTCAGATTTTCCTGGGGCAAAAATTGCTATTGATGATTTTTTATCAAAAAATAATGTAAATTTTTTTTATGAAGTTCCATTTGGAAGCTGTATAATTATAAAATAAATTATTATTTTATAATTAAATTCTTTAATATTACTAAAGTACGGATATTAAATATTTTTATTTTATATAATAAAATTGATTTATACAAAAATCTAATAGTATTAATTTTTTCAAAATTGTAGAATGATAAAATCATAGATTTAAATAAAAATATCTCTGAAAGAATTTGTTTTTCTTTTTCTTTTAATTTTGGCAACTTGTAATTAGTGATATTGCTATGGAGAATATCTAATCTTTTCAATATACTATCTTTATTTTGCTTTTTTGTACTTCTGGAACTATGATCACATAATATTGTAGTAATATCATCGTTACCTAAAATGATATGTTCACTTGCTAATCTAAGCCATAAATCCCAATCTTCACTTCCTGATAAATTTCTATTTTCATTAAATTTATATTTTAAAAAAATATTTTTTTTTATTATTAAGGAGTTACATGAAATAATATTTCCATTAAAGATTTGACTATTTAATTTCTTTTTATATTTAATCATTTTTATTTTATTTTTTAACTTATTTTCAAAATAAAATGAATTAGCAAATATTGGTGGATATTTATTTTTTGTTGCAAATTTTTTTGAAGAAGAAACATGATTTTCTAAACATAGATCATCACTATCAAAAAAATTTAAATATTCTCCTCTAGCTTTTAAAGCTCCAAAATTTCTTGCATAACCTCTTTCAGAATTTTTTATTTTATAGTATCTAGTATTATTAAATATAATTTTTTTAATTTGTTTAGACAAATGTTTTGTGCTCCCATCATCAACTAAAATAATTTCAAAATCATTATCGTTATTATTAATTATTGATTTTAATGTTTCATATAACAACTCAATCCTATTATAATAAGGAATTATAATTGATAAAAATATTTTATTATTCATTTTATTTCATAATTTCATTTTTAAAATTATTTTTAAAAATTTTTTCAAAATCTAAAATAAACACATCTTTATAATCAACTTCAATTATTTTATTCTTGATAGATTTATTCTGATGAAAAACAATTTTAGATAATAAAATTTTGTTATTTAAAACAACTGGATCTTTATTTATTATAACTAATTTTGAGGAAATTTTATTTTTTTTCAAAGTGCCACTTATGCCCCAATATTCCCAAACTTGAGCTCCAAAATAAGTATTGATTAAATTATAATCGTTATCAACTAGTGAATGTTTTATATTGTTGCTCAAGTTTTTAGCATTAAAAACAAAATATGAAGCATTATTTATTTCTTTATTATAAATTGAAATTGAATTTATAATTGAATTGTTAATTCTAGAAGCTATAGTTTGTGACCACGCATTGCCTTGACTAATAATTAATAAAAATAATATTAATAAAGAATAAATATATTTAAAATTTATTTTAAAAAAACTAATTATTAAAAATATAAAATAACTAAAGCTAATTGATGATAATATTAAATTTCTACCTCCCGCTTCACCGTTCAATATTAATGGAAAAACTGATATAAAAAATAATAATAAAAAAAAATTTATTTTTAAATTGTTAAATTTAATATTTGATAATTTATTAATAAAATAAAAGAATATAAAAATATTGAAGAATATAAATAAAATTATATAGTAAAAGTTTATGTATATAAATTGATACATACCATAAATAATATTTCTTAATGCATATCTGCCAAAATGATGATTAAATAAATCAATTAATCCATTAATAAAATTATAATCAATACTATAACTAGCACTAACTCTCTCATCGACAAATAAATTTGTCATTCTAAAAAATAAATAAAACAACATAATTAAAATAAAAGGGGTAATAATTAATAAATTATTATATATTTTTATTTTATGTTGAGAAAAAATATAAAAAATAGAAACTAAAGGTAGAAAAAAACCAATTTCATACCAAAAAATACATATAGAGTATAATACAATTGATATAAAATAAATTGAATAATAATTATTATCTATAAATTTTAATAATAAATATAACGTAAGTAAATATAATGTTGAAACAATAATTATATGTATCATAATCGAATTATGAAAAATTTCTAATTTTGTGAATAGTAAAATATATATTACAGTTATTAAAAAAGATATTTTCTTATCAAAAAAAATATTATAAAAAATATACACGACAATTATATTTATAAAATTAATAATAAATAAAAATATTAAATAATTAACAGCCTTAAATCCTAAAAAACTATATTGAAACTCTAACCATAAATATAATAGGAGCCTATCAGGAAAAATATAAAAATTATTAAAACCTTGATATGAATTATTGATCAGATAACTATCATCTGGTGAAAGAGATAATCTTTCAAAAGGAAGAAAATGTGAAAATAAAAGTATTACAAAAAAAATAAATACATATTTTAAATTTTGTGAATTAATCATTTAATTCTAAGATATGGTCATTTTTTTTTCGCAATAACAAACATTATATCAAATATATTTAAATAAATATCAAGTTTTAATACTTTAAAATAATTCAAAAACTTTAATAAAAATTTGAAATTATTTTTTAAAAATTCAATTTTATTTAAAATAAATGATAAATTTCAGTAATAGCCACAATACTCAATAGATAAAATTTCAAATCCATTATTTTCAAGTATTTTTTTAATAGTTTTTTTTGAAAAATAATGAATATGAGATGGTGGATGTATCAATCTCCAGTTTTCTCCTTTAAATTTTGCATTTAAACTGCCTATGTCTCCTGTTGTTAAAAATAAAAGACTATTACTATCAGCGATTTTATATATTTTTCTTATATATTTTTGAGGGTTTAAAAGATGCTCAATAACATCAAACATACAAAATATATTAAATTTATTTTGTGGAATATTAACTTCTAAAAAATTTTCATATTTAACATTTAATTTTAAATTATTTTTTACAGTATTTAAAAAAAAACCATAAGCACATCCAATTTCATATAAGTTTAATTTTTTAAATTTTTTTATGTAATTATTTATAACTTTAAGTCTTTTATTTGAATTTTTTTTAATTTGTTTTTCATCATCTATATAACTTATATATTCTTCTCCAAAAAAATAATTATTAGAATAAATTTTTTTTATTTCATTAAAGTCAAGTTCTATATCAGCAAAAATATGATGGCACTCTTGACATTCTTTTAATGCTTTGTATTTTTTTATAAATCTAATTTTGTTTTCACAAACTACACAAACCGTCATTAATTTTTTTCTTTAATAATATATAAAGGTCTTTTCCTTACTTGTTCAAAAATTTTTCCAATATATAAGCCAATTAAACCCAAAAAGACAAGCTGAATACCTCCAATAAAAGTTATAAATACTATTAAATCCGTATATCCAATTGGAATATTTTCTGGCGTTGTTAGTTTTTTAATAATAGCAAATAAGCCAAATAAAAAAGAAAGTAGCGACATTATCAATCCTATATAAAGTGATAACTTTAATGGTAATGTTGAAAACGAAAAAATTCCAAATGAAGCTAATTTTAATAATTGAATAAAATTATATTTAGATTTTCCATAAATTCTTTCTTTAGGTAGATAGTTTAGTTCAGTATATTTAAAGCCTACCCATTGAACTAATCCTCTAATAAATCTCTCTCTTTCATTAACTTTTTTTAATTGAATAGCTACTTTTTTAGAAATTAACCTAAAGTCAGAAACATTATTTGATAAATTGAGATCTGAAAATTTTCTAAATAAATAGTAAAAAATAGAAGTATATATTCTTATAAGAAAATTTCTTTTACCTTGGTTAATTTTAACCATTTGAATTACATCGAAACCTTCTTTATATTTATCAAGCATTTTAGGTAATAATTCAACAGGATGTTGAAAATCAGCATCCATCATTATAATTATATCTCCATCTGCTGCATCTATACCGGCAGTTAAAGCTATTTGATGTCCAAAATTCCTACTAAAAGCAATATATTTGATATCCTTATTCTTGATTGAGAGATTATTTATAATTTTTAAAGAGTTATCATTACTTCCATCATCTACAAAAATGATTTCAACATTTTGATCTGTTAATATTTTTTTTATAGCATTATAAATCCCTTCTATATTTTCTTCTTCATTAAATATAGGTATAATTATATTAATTTTTTTCACTAATTGTTTAATAAATGTTTATAAGTTCTTTTCAATCCCTCATCTAAATTTGTTTCTGGTTTATATTTGATTAAAGACATTAATTTTTCACTACTTCCAAATCTTCTTTCAACCTCATATTCTTTTCTAAAATATGGATTTTCAACAAGTTTAATAGTACTTTTCGAATCAGTTATTTTTATAATTTTTTCTGCTAAATTATACATAGTGATATCATCTCCATAAGCAATATTTATAATTTCTGAACCTTTGCAATTAAATGCAATTTCAGAAGTTGCGTTAACTGTATCATCTATATATGTAAAATCTCTTGTCTGCATTCCATTTCCATAAACCAACAAATCTTGATTGTTCATAGCTTTTTGAAAAAATCTAGGAATTACCATCCTTGTGTCTTGTCTAGGGCCATATATATTGAAATATCTTAAGGAGAATGTATCTATATTGTGTTCATCACATAAAGATTTTAAATATATCTCATTATATCTTTTTGCAATTGCATAACTTGAAGATGGAGATACACGAAAATTTTCTTTGACTGCCTGATCAATATCTGCTTTTCCATATATCCCACTAGTTGATGCATATACAATTTTTTTTACATTATTTTTTATTGCAGCATTAGCTACGTTATACGTACCAATAGCTTCAGTTTCCATAGTCAATATAGGATTTTTTGCAACTTCATCAACACCAAGAAAAGCTGCTAAGTGAAAAATTATTTCACAATTTTTAGCTGCTTGCAGGATAGCATCTTTATCTTTAATGTTTGAATTTATCAAATTAACATCAATATTTTTTTTTAATTTTGTACCTCTTATCAAATTATCAAAAACTATAACTTCATGATTTAAATTTAATAGTTTATCAACTAAGTGACTTCCTATAAAACCTGCTCCACCAGTAACTAAAATTTTCATTTTAAAACTCTTTATCTAAAATGATAATTTTTTCAAGTTTTATCATTTTATAAATAATATATGATAATTTTGATTATTAATTAGTTTATATCCCAATAAATAAAAGTTATTTAGTTCCTTCAAGGTAAAGAATCTATTTTTTTTTATAATTATAATATCAAAAAATTTATTGTTAAGTAAATAAGATAAATCGTAATATGTGTTATTAAGTTTTGTATAAAATTTAGGATTATGTTTATCATATAAATCTAGATTTAATATATAATTAAAATGGGAATAGTAATGAATTATATGAGCCCCATCTGCTAAAATTTTTGGATTATTAATTTTTAAAGAATTTATATCATTGACGAGTTTTTCTATATTTGTGTTATTAATTTGGTATGTTGCATATTTAGATATATTAGAAGAAAAAGTTATAATAAATAATGAAAATAAAATTAATAATATATATTTTTTTAAAAAGAAACTATCTACAATGACTTTAGTGGTAAAAAAAATAAATAAAACTAATGATGGAAAAATATAAGAAACATTATGCGCAAAAAAAATAATAAAACAAAAATATATTAATGCTAATAATAGATATATATTTTTATAAGTATGTTTTTTTAATAATATTCGAAAATTAAATAAAAAAACAAAAAACAAAGATATTATCAAAATCAAATTGCTGTAAAATACATCTTTAAAAAAAATAATTAAGTCAAGATCTGAATATTCATTAGCATTTTCAAAAATAAATCTATAAAAATACATTAAATAAGTTTTAAAAATTGTAAGATTAAATAGATTAGCGGGCCAAAAAATAAATGCTATAATAAAAATTAGAAATAAAATAGAGAAATTATTTAAAATTGAATTTTTATTCTTTATATTATCATAAAAAAGAAAAAAAAAATCCAAATAATATAACTACAATTGCAGTCTCAAGACTTATTAATAATAATGAAGATGCAATAATAAAATTTAATTTGTTTTTTCTATTATTGTTATTAATTAATTTAATTAAAGAATTTGAAAAAAAAATTAATATTAAAGAAAAAATTATATGAAAATTTATTTTTGCAATACTTTGTTGAAAAATGCTTGAATTTAAAAATATCAATATTAAAAAAAAAATAGATAATTTATTAACTAATTCAAAATTTTTTTTATATGTAATAAAAAAGAATATAAATAATAAAATAGAATAACCTAACAGGTTATTTGCAAATTTAATTTTTAAATCTTGAATCTTTATATCGTCATCAGTGAAAAATGATAAATAATATATAAGTAAAGGAGGATGATAATGTCTTAAGTGGAATACATCTTTTTTTTGTTTATCTAATTTTATAATATCATTCTGATTAATAATATTAATTTTGTCTTTAATATAAATTTTCCCATACCCTATTTTTATAAATTCAATAAAATTTTTAGAATTAGTTTCTAATGCATTTTCAATTAAACCTTCTTTAGCAGCATTTACATAATCTACTTCATCCCATGATAATTCATATTTGAAATTCTTTTGGTAATTTTTAAATGAATAATCAAAAGATATAAAAAAAAATATTAATAAAATAAGTGCAAAATTTTCATATTTTTTTAACATTATGTAAAAAACTTATACTTTAATAAAATATATATCGCTATAAACCCATCTTTCCATTGGATTTTTTTACCTTCTGTTTTATTTCTTGGAAAATATGAAATGCCAACTTCCTTAATAAAAATATTTTTATTTAAAATTTTAGCTGTTATTTCAGGACAGAACTCGAAACCTTTAGATTCTAATTCTATCTGGTCAATCAGATCTTTTCTAAATAATTTATAACAAGTATGCATGTCAGTTAAGTTAGCATTGCTATATAAAAAATTAGCAATTTTTGTTAGAACAATACCTCCTAAATAGAATGATAGTGTAGAGTAATTATTTTTTTTTAATCTCCTGCTTCCGTAAACAACTTTTATTTCATCAGATTCAAAAGGTTTAATTAAATTTAAATAATCATTAGGATCATATTCTAAGTCTGCATCTTGTATCAAAACAATATCTCCATTTGCGTGTTTAAGGCCTGATTTAATTGCCTCACCTTTGCCTTTGTTATTTTTATGATTAATTAATTTAATATTTTCAATTTTTTTCAATAAATTTTCCGTTCCATCATTTGATCCATCATTAATAACAATTATTTCTTTTTTAATATTTTGAAGTTCTACCAATTGCACTTTATTAATTATTTTATTAATAGTATTATATTCATTATAACAAGGAATTAAAATTGAAATTTTCATCTAGCAATATATTTATAATAAAATTCATAAATAATAAAAAAAATTCTATTAAATAAAATAATATTATTATTAATTACTAATTTTCTCAATTTAATAAATATTCTAAAGGCTAAAGATCTATTTAAAGACATATGATTAATTAAATCATAATGATTATTTTCAATTACAGAAATTATATCATTTCTTTTATAATAAAGTAATAGATTGATTAATCTTTGTTTTTCGTTGTAAAAAGTGTTTAAATAATATGTAGGTTCATTCTTTTGAAAAATATAACAATCATCATCTGTAAGGTTAATTTTATTTTTAATTATGAAATCTAAATATTGATATTTTAAAATATAGTAAATATTATCACAATTTGAGTAATGATTTAATAAAAAAAGGTAATTTTTTTTAGATAATTTATTTGTGTTAAATTCATTAAAAACTAATTTATTATAATCATCTAATGAATATTTATGAAATTTACTTTTTAATAAATAATGGTCATTATCAAATTTGAATAAATTTATTATTGATATCATTTGAATATAATCATTAAATGAATATAAATTTTTAATATTCTGTAAGTTTACAATTTCATTTATTATATTTTTTTTAGAATTTTTAATTGACTGTTCAATGTTATTGATTTCATATATTTTTTTAAAATCATATTTATAGTCACTATTAATTTTTTCAAAAATATTTTCATTTTTATTTATTATATATTTAAAATCTTTTACATGATTGGATTGATTTTCATAATTCAATATAAAAACTTTTTTATTTAAAATTAAAGATTCAATAAAAAGTTGAGAATAGCCAGTCAATAAAATACAATCTACTTTATTTAAAAGATCGTAAATATTTACATTTTCAATTATAAAATTAATTTTTTTAAACATATTTTGTATGTTACTTTTTTTAAAATAAATATAATCAACTGGATGAATTTTAACATAAATTTTGTAATTACCTTTTAAATAATAATCTACACGTTTAATAATTTTTGTTTGTAACTCATAATTCTCTATACTAATTGAATTATTTATATTGGATGAATTTAGAATAATTAAAATATTTTTATATTTATTATCTATTAAGATTTTATTCAAATTTTTATATTTATTCTTATTATAATACCATCCTGTAACAATTATTTTATTGTTAGAGTATCCCAATTTTATAAATTCATTTTTCTCAAAATTTGATGATAATAGTATTTTACTTACAGGTAATAAATAATTATTCATTTTTGAATTATGTAAATACATTTGATGTGTCTCTTGAAAAGCAATAGTAGGTATGTCAAAAATAATAGAATTATATAAAATTTTTATAGGTGTTTTTCTTAATTGACATGTAGAAAATATAATAGAAGATATATTATTATGGTTTAATTTAAAAAATTTATTAATATTATACTCATTAATATTTATATATTTCAAAGAAGAATATTGATTGACTGTACTGTTTAAATTTTTTTCATATATCAAAATAACTTCATTATCTGTTAATTGATCAGCTATATCTATTGCATTTAATATATGTGAATTAGAGACCACATAAATTAGAATAGAATTTTTTTTACTTATTAATTTCATATTTTTTTAATAATAAAAGAAATTATAAGTCTCAGTTGTTTATATAAGACAATTAATTTTATTTTTAAAATGACATTTTGCATTAAATAAATTTTTGAATATAGTTTAAACATTTCTAAAAAATATGTTTTATTCATTCTCACAGTTGCTTGATTGCTATGAGATCTCCAAGTTGTTAAAATATTTGGAGAACAGAACATATTATATTTTTTCCCCACTTCTATAAAAAATATATAATCACAAATAAATTTATATTTTTTATTAAAGTAGTCAATTTTTGTAAAAATTTTTTTGTTAAAAATAACTGTTGAAGAACCAATAAAACAGCCATATTGAATTAAATTTAAATATGCATTTTTTTTTGATAGATTTAATTTAGCTGGTTTAAACTTATCCTTGCTTTCAGCAATCTTGAATTTAGAATTAATAAGATTTCCATCTTTGGTAATATTAAAGTCGGAAAAAAATAAATAATTATTTGGATATTTTTTAATATCAGAAGTTTGAATTTCTAATTTATTATTTTTCCAAATATCATCATGATCTATGATTGATATCCATTCATAACAAGTTTTTTTAATAGCGTAATTTCTTGCTTCTGGTAAGCCTGAATTATTTATATAATAATATTTAATATTTAATTTTTTATTATTTATAATAAAATTTTTTATTTTCATTTCAGTTGAATCAGAAGATCCATCATCGACAATAATTAATTCCCAATTTGAATAAGTTTGATTCTTAATGCTTTTAAGGGTTTCATCAATATATTTTTCTGAATTATAGCAGCATAAAATTATCGATATAAATAAATTGTTACTCATTAATATTAGTATTTATTTTTTACCTTTATAAAAATTTAAAAGTATATTAAATAATTTTTGAGGTAATAAAAAACATATAATTTTATATATATAATACTTACTTTTAAAATTTAATATTTTGCCAATGAAACTTCTTTTAAATAATTCCTCATTATGCTTTTTTTTTGCTTCATCAGAAAAAGCTAATGGTAAATTAATTATTTTATTATTTGATTTAAAAAAAAACCACGATGGATATTCTGAATATTTTCCTTCTGCGCTATTATTAGTAATGTAAAGTTTTATATTTAATTTTTTTGTAAAATACTGCACTGTTTTTTTAACTAGAGGCCAATCATCATGATAATCATCCCCTGCACATATTCCTCCAATTTTAAGTTTATCTATCCACTGAAATAGTGTTTTGCCTCCATTATTGCCAGTATGTGCAAACCCATCTATATAAATAAAATCTAGTGAATTATCCTCAAATTCATCTAATGCTAATTCAAATGTTTTTCTTATTAACTGATAATTGCTAAATTTAGATAGCTTATTTTTGGTATTTTTATATTCTGTGTCATCATGTTGAAAATCATCATATGAATCAACCCCATAAAAAAATTTGAATTTTTTACTTTCCATCATTTTGTATGAAAAATTTCCTTCAGCTACACCTAATTCCATACCTATTATATTATTTTGTTTTATTTCTTTAACAATATCAAATCTATTAATATCAACATGTTTGATTATCATTTTTTTAAAAAAGATCTTATTTTCCAAATAAAATAATCCAATAAAATAATAAAATTACTAATATTTAATTTTATTTTTTCTTTAATTGAAATATTCCATGTAATTATTGAAATTGAGTTTTTGTAAGTTGTTTTTACAGTATAAGTTTTTTTAAAAAACTTTTTAATTCGTTTCTCCCACCACTGCGCAGGTTTAATTGTACAATGAGCATTTTCTCCATTAGGCAGGAATGTTTCAGCTTCTTTTAAGTATATATTAAAAAAAACATTATTAGAAATTTCTGATAGTTGTTCTAGCATATTATCTATTTCATCTTCAGGAATATGCTCCATAACATCACAGTTTGCGATTAAATCAACATTTAAATTCTCGTCAATGTGTTTATATTCTTCTATTGCAGGATCATATTTATATACCTTACAATTATTATTACTTTGAAAAAAATCTGTTAAATTGCCTTTTCCACATCCATAGTCTAAAAAACTTTTACATTTAAAATTAATTAGAGAATTAATAGTTTTGTACATAGGTTTTAAATTTCTTTTATATAATTTATTACTTTCATAATATTGATTATATAGATCTACTTTTTTATTTAATTTCATTTATGTACACTAATTATAAATCCCATATTTTGATAATGGGATCAACTGAATATTTTTATTTTTAAGTAAACATTCTTTTGTTAGTAATTGCTCTT
>MDTC01104679.1_pt1 | contig 29304 bp, 14 predicted proteins | sample 811181 | NCBI WGS metagenome assembly MDTC01 (sample SAMN05326644, study PRJNA326480) | marine metagenome | isolation source: seawater | place: Pacific Ocean: North | collected 2011 | reverse complement strand
GCACAAAGATGTCACGTCGGGCCTGGGGGCTTGAAATTCCAAGATCCCCGAATGTGCCCCCGAATGTGCAACTCAACAAAACCCACTGGTATCTTTGCGAGTCGGCTCCGGCCTGGTTAGCATGTGCTATCGGCCGACATGGCAGTTTTAGTGTCAGTACCGGCCAAAATAGAATCCATCTTGTTGGCCTGCACAAGACCAGTACAGTCGCAAGTTGAGCGCAAGTTTGGCGATAATTTTAGTGAGTTGCAGCCACCTCGATCATCGCCCACTACAATGATTGGGTCTTTCCGATTAAAAGAAACGTGCGTGAGCTTGGCACGCTTTACCACCTTTTGCTCACACAACGGCTCATGCTTATTTTCTGCAAGATCAAATACGTGTACCTTGCCATCAGAGGTTACTGCAGCGAACACAGTCGAGGAGTACGGTGACCACGCCACGTCCCCGACAGCATTTCCCAAATCAAATGACATGATTGCAGTTTGAATGTTGTGATCCCACATTTTGACAGTCCAGTCAGCAGAACACGACAGGAATACTCGAGGATGGAATGGATTCCAGCAAACAGTGTACACAGCCATATGGTGGCCTACATATGTTTCTAGGTACTGACCGGAATATGCTTTAGAGCATTTATGAATTTTCCCCTCCTCGGTGCCCACAACGAAAAGATGCTCAGAGATGTTATTGAAATCAAAACAAGACCCATTAGCAAAACCGGTTAGCAATGCCTCACCGGGGTCTTCTTTGGGTGAGCTTATCAGTCGCAAATGCATGACAGGCTCCATCTTTAATTCGTTTTTTGACATCGTCCAATTGGCTACAAGCCCATCGGAGGAGATCGAAAAAAAGCTCTGTTCCTTAGCAAGATCTTCAATTTGCCATTGAATTTGCCACACCGGGTCGGTATGCTTTCCAGTTTTTATTGATGACGAACGAATAGGACGGTTTCCCTTGTTCCGAACATCGTAGACCATGACCACTCCGTCATAGCAACCCACAGCAAGAAGCGAGCAGTGCTCCGGATGGTAACTTACACACATGACTCCACTCTCAGTGGTGAATGTGTATTCTGGGTAGCTGGTATTTTTCAGAGAGAAGCAACACACCATGCCATTGCCTTGGCGCATAAAATCATAAGACCCATATCCAACCGAAAACATGTCAGGATATTTAGGGTTCCATGCCAATGCTGTGACTTGTTTGCGTTTAGAGCGTTCGGTGTGGAAGCGCCAAAGTGGCAGGAGTGACCCTTCGCCGTCTCTGAACGCGTCTGAGGTATCTTCCCAATATTTAAAATCTTGAAATATTTCATCATCTGCGTTTTGATTGACCATGCGCTCTAAGATTTTCAGGGCACCTCCCATTCGTTGAGAGTGAACCATGTCATCTTCTTTTGATACTTGCGCTCCACCACTAGTAGGCATGCCTACTCCTGTCTTTTTTTTTATCTCAGGATTCAGCAGTTCCTGTTCCGCCATTTGCATTGCGTAATCACCCATATACCGGTCATATATGTCCCATTGTGAGACGGTGCCAGAAAAGTTTACCACCGCTGGCGGCTTGGTTGACACGTAGCGCTCGCGCAGTGGATTATTAAAGGTCTGCGCCGCTCGTTCAGAGTAGTTAAATTGATTTTTTCGGTTCTCAAATAGATCGTCCTCGCCGCCCTCTTTACCATTTTCTTCAATAATCAATCTCTTAGCTTCAGCCAAGTCTTCCTTGTATTTGATGTAATATGCAGCTTGTTCCTTGGCCTCCGTGCTATCTCTATGCAACGAAGCGCCTTCTAGTGCTAGATGAATGGCTAAGTTATCCTGCCCGCCTGGCGGGTCGACCTTGAAACAACGACTGTGGTAGTTATATTTAGTTATATTGTTTGGAATATTAGGATCATTTGCTGTCAAGACCCGCGTATGTTCTTCCTTCAGCTCAGCTTCCGAGAGCTTTAGTTGATCATCCGGGACTTTGATCCTCCGGGCAGGCTCCTGGTACATGTTATCTTCTTCCTCTGTCGCGGCTAGAGATTGAGTGGTTGCGGACTTGTCCTTTGATTCAGATTTCTTCAACTCGCGTGAGAGTTTCTTTTTAGAACGCTTCATTATGGCCGCTGTTTGCGCTAGATACAAAGTTTTTATTGTCGCTATAGCAAAGATATGTTATTGAATGGGCTTAGCCTGACATGAGTCTTGAGCCTGCTCGCCTGCCGCCTAGGATTGGCCGTCGCATTGTTAATAGCTTTGCAACGCACGTAAGACCCCTAGACAGGGCGCGTCAGAGTGCCTGCCGACGTGATGACAATAGCGAAGGCGGCTATCTCTTAGACCGGAGAACGATGCATCAAGAGGTGGCACATCGTAATGTCCACGCACTCACAAAAAGAAGGAATCTCCACCGAGTCCGTAGACTTGCAACTCTTCCTCGCGAGCCCACTCTGCGGGGGACCAGTTCTCGCAGAACGCATCGCCTAAGACCACCTCGAAATACTTCTCTTCTCCCCAAGATCAATGTCGAGCGCAGATCCCATAAGGCAGCAACCATTGCGACGGTAGATCATACGGAATCACTCACTTCTTGTCAAAGGGGAAGATTTAGTGGGGCCTATTCGACTGCTGGATTGAAGCCAGGCAATCCGCATTGGGTGAACCAAGATGCCTTCCTTATATCCGAGTACTTACTTTCAAACCCAGCTCAGCATTGTTTTGCAGTCTTCGACGGGCATGGCGAGCTTGGCCACTTGGTCTCACGGCGCTGCAGTAAGCAGCTGTGCACCTATTTTGTGGATGCTAACCTAAACGCAAAATTGTCCTTTGAAGCAATGCAGCAGGCCACCGTCGTGTCCAGATTACCCAGAAACAATCATCTATTCTAATCAACGTAGGATCTGAGCGCATGTAACTTTGATGTAAAGTGTAGTGGTGCTACATGTGTATTTGTGCACGTCAACGGTTCAAAGTTACAAATATCTAACATTGGGGACTCACGGGGTATAATTGGCAACATAGATTTACGAAATGGTAACTTGTGCGCCACCCCACTAACAATGGACCACAAGGTTGGAAATTGTATACCATATCAAAATTATGGCCAGACTGTATAGCCTGATCGGCCGGACGAGCAACGCCGCATTGTTGCTTGTGGTGGTCAAGTGAGCTGTCGCCAATTGATAGTTGGACGTGGAAGTAATGGGCCAATAACTCTACCCCTTGGACCTCCAAGGGTGTGGTACAGAAGGTCAAGTCAAATGAGCCAATGACAATCAGCTAGAAACGTTGTTACTCTCAGGCACAGGGACCATGGCGATACCATGGGATTGGCAATGAGCAGGTCTTTTGGCGATTCAATTGTGCATGGTACGAATGAACCACCCTCCTTAAATGATTTGATACTATAGATTTGGGTGTGTCGTGTGATCCCGAAATCTCAAACCACCAGATTGTTTCTAACGACATATTCTTGATTTGGTAAGATAACTTGCTATAAATTGCCTACTGAACTTCCTAGTGCCACTGATGGCGTGTGGGATGTCATCGACAATAACCTAGCCGTGCAGATTGTGCATGCCCACTGGAGTTCAAGGTGCTTCACCCAAATGAACCTTCGTTGTGCTAACTTACATGCCTCTAGGTCAAGTGAGTGGAATCCTGGCGAAGCAGCTTTGTCATTGTGCATGTCTGCTCGTCATCGTTGGGAAAGCCTCTCACCAGTAATCGATGACATCACTGCATTAGTTATCGATCTTCAAAAAGTGAGTAGTTTTGAATGATGCCGAGCAAAGCATGCTGAAATCAGTTTTGCCGAGGCAAAAAATGAGACTAAATCTTCTTGCTACTGGAGTCAAGAGTGTTGGACGAAAGGGGCTCCAACTTCCTTATTATTATTGTTCTTGTTATTATAGATTATAGATTACACCAAGAGCTAATCAGCGTAATCCAGGGTCCAATGGCACCGTCTAGCCTCCATGGTGCTGAAATACGACCCTGTGCCAACTTTCCTGAACAACTTCGGGGATCTGCAACCGGCAGTCAGTCTGCGTACCTAGAAGTCTCCTCCATGCTTTGGGGCCTGGTTTTACATCGATGCGCGGAAGGATCGATCTCTGTGGCACGGCCAAGATGGTAAAGTGCCTTGGGCACTTTCAGCAACGCGGACCACCTGAAATGGCTTTCTCTGCTGCGCTAGCCGACCTTGAAATGCCCATCGCTTCACTAGAGGCGTCGGCCTACGCCTCTATATGAATATTGAAGGCGCCTGGGGTCGTTTCTGATTGCGCGCTTGGCCGGCGCGCAAAATGTAGAAAGGAAATGTTGGCGTACTAGAAGGAAAATGAAAGGCGGCAACCTACGGAAGCCACGGTGCACTTACATTCCGGGTTAGATGTCACACGCCCAGGGGGTTCGTATGGGGCGTCCGCAACTTGAATGCGAGTACGCCGCTTTCGGCGGTGAACGCGAGTTGTTTCTCGAGAAATCATATTCGACCTGTCCCACGCCGTCTCGGCAAAATAAACCATCGATTTAAAAACCCGATACTTTTTTTTATGTTTTTTATTATACAATATTTACGTGCGGGGCAACTTAGACCTAAAGATAGGCTACTTAGGCCGAGGTTTCCCCCCAAAACCCGAAATCAGTGGTTTATTATCAAAAAAACTTGAACCCGCACGGAAGCCCCCCACGCCGGAGTTGGCACCTCCACTGACCTCTCTTCAGCATAGAAAAAGGCAGGAACTCCTCCTAGGTTACCTGCCCTCAGGACAGGTGACCCAGGTGACCCTCAAGGAGTTTATACCTTTTTGTGAATCAGATTCTGCGGCGCTCCTCTGCCCATGGCAAATCACGCCCTGCACGCCGTCGACGCGATGTCTGCTCCACGGCATGGCCATGCGGTTCTCTGACCGCGCGACTTGGCCAGCACGGCAGCGTCGTCGCCGAGAAATGACTTAGGAAGCACCTGACAGGTTAACACTGGCATCGTAGTCAATGTGAGTATGGTCTCACGACTACTTCCGATATCAATGCCCCCAGCAAAAAATGGTCCACGCGAATCGTCGTGTCTGAGAACCATGATTTCGCCATCAGGTGCGCCCAATATTATCATTCAAAGGTGAAACTCCCAAAACTTGTTGAGTTTGCTATCTATATACCCCGGGGCTGTGGATCGCGTCTGTAGTTACATGGCATCTGACTAAAAGCCAGCATCCTTGACAAGAAAAGCGTACGAGTCAAACTCGCTTGCATTTCTGCTGACACGAGGATGGTCATCGGTCTGATGCCACTTGATAAATGGACACTTGATTACTAGTGTGTGGGCTAGCCCTGATATAGCATCTTGGAGGATCGTCGGGAAACCCTCAACATTCCAAGTGTTACTTTCAAGAAAATCTTGAGTGGCTAGAAGCTGTTTAGGTGTCAAAAGGCAATCGTCAGCGAGAGACAACTCAAGAAGTCTGCCGTAAAGCTGTTCCGCAACATAAGCACGAACCCGAGGGTAGGGAGAACATAAGCACTCCAGAATCACACTAAGGGCACTCTTCGTCGCTGCCGCCGCCGCTGCGGCTGCAAGCCCTGCAGGCCCTGCAGGTGCACTAGTAGCGCCGGCGTAGAAAACAGCAAGAAGGACATCAGCAGCAGCACACATGTTAGGCACGTTTGTGGCATATTTTGGCATGGTAATAAAATCAGTAAGAGCACCGATGAGATAGTGAGCTAAGTAATTTGTGTGACTAGGCGTCAATTTATGTAGGGGCCTGATCAGTCCCGGGAAAGTACAGTGAGAACCAGAGCCAGTCAGACTAATCATGGGTACATAGAATAGCCGAGCAAATGTACCCGCATCTATGAGTGCACTAGTGCACTTGAGTATAGGGAGAGAGCTACGATTTTTCTCCTCGGCAGTAAGCTTCAGACTTCGGTCCCAGGCGGGTGACAGTGCTCGAAGTAAAGAGTATAACTGCAGTATTAAGTTATTGGCGAGGAGAAGATTGATCTGTGGGGTACTTTCGAATGTCAGTGCATGTTGTATCAAAGCTTCAAGAAAACGCGAGCTCGACCTGGAGTCATTTGAACCTGCCAAAATGATCAAACCTGATAACACAGCACTGTGATAGGCACTTCCAAGCAGCAAGCAAGAACAGAGACGGGCTGGAAGATCCATACCTCTCATGTCGGTAAATAGGGTGAGTTCTATCTCTCTGCGCCTCGGCACTGCGGGGGAACCATGCAGAAAAATTGGGAAGAGCCCGAGTATGATGTTGCGCACAGAGTCGAGCTTCTCCCCGAGAAGCCTCAGTAATGCGCAGCAGACGTACTCTGATGCTTTGACAGACCACCTGCATGTTGTGTTGCGTTCTAAGAAAGGTGTCGAACTACAGCTATGCAGTATTAAATCTCCTGAAAAACTGACCTTAGCACGCTTCCTATAATTTAAGACCACATGTTCTTTTGCATTTACATTCCGGACATTAAAATGAGGATTGGCAGTAGTAGAGAGGTTGACAGATGCTTTCAGGCCCTGAATCCGAGCCCACGATCCAACATCGCCACGTTTATCGACACCAAAGTCACAACAGGCATAAACAGCAAAAGAAGTTATTAGCTTTGAGATCCGAGCCTCTGTAATTTGCGAGGAACCAATGGTAGTCATGACCTCACTCAATGCAGAAAGAGCATCGCGCCGTGTCTCCGCATCCTTATCACCAGCAACACTATCATGGCGCCGGGCGCGAGCCATGAGTACATGAAGCACAGAATCGACAGTAGAGTCACGGGCCATAAGGAGGCGCCTGGGCAAGACACCAAGGCACTTACAGGCCCCACGTGACACGTTGGCATTTGCTGGCGCATTTGCCAAGTTGATGTACCGAAGCACCGTGCGACAAACGAGTCTCTCGCTTGGATTGGCCTTCGTGCCTGTATGATTGGTCCTTTCGAAATACCTCCAGGTCAAGGCGCGAATACCACGGGCAGCAGCAACGCGAACTGCTTCATTTGGGTGAACGCTGGATTCATCTAAAGAATCTAATAGCCTCAATTGTGCCTTCACCGGGAGCGGGCATGAGCGCAATGCTGCGGCCTCAATGAGGCCACATGCGGCGACACGCACATGTTCGCCACCTTTCCCTCGGTAAAGACGAGAGGCTTCCAGCTTAGGTATTATATCTCTAATCTTCCCCGCGTGATAGCTATCAGCCACTGACTGAAGAGCACAAATAACATGTGCAAGTGCAAGAAGCGATCCGTGGCGGCGTATCAGCTCTTTGCTTCCTCGTGCAGAGGGGGCAAGGAACATGACACACCTAGAGAAAGCCGCACGCTTGGCCGCTGTAGTTTCAAGTCCTCCGACAAGCCCAGCAAGGGATTTGGCAGCAAGTAGACGAATTGAAATATCCCAATGGCTCACACGGCAGTGAAGAAGATGTAAAAATAGGAAATCAAAATGCCCCAATTTAGACACAACTGGCGCTATCTCAGCATAAGACCGTTCTCGGGAGCCCAACCCAAAATAATCAACGGCCTGTGTCAACCTTATTCCCTTTGTACCAAAAGCTTGGAAGCCCTGGCGCCCAATATTTTCTTGAAGGGCCGCTCCAGCTGCTCTTCGTACATGAACTTCTCGGTCAAATATTGCAGCAGAAAGGATGTTTTCAATGAGTTGATCTAAATGGGGCGCAAGGACCCGAGGCGTGTACGCTCGTGCAAACGCCCAGGCCACGTAACAGGCCGAATCTCTCACATGAGCTCCAACATGGTGACTTCCACGTCGTTGATCGTAGCTGATTGCCTTAGACAGGGCAGTGATGGCCTCGTGAAGTCGGGCGGGTAGTAGTACGCCAAGGCGACTGAGTTCTGCCAGTGCCAGACACGAGCCATGCCAGGCACCATCTTCATCGATCAAGGCTTGGTCACTAAAGGTAGAGAGAACAGTTTGAACAATGCCGTCTGCAACTCCATGGGGAAGTCTCTGAGCCACACGTCCGAGTCCCTTCGCACTGGACCATCTTGTGTTTGTTTCTTTGTCACGAAGGCCATCCAACAGAGCATCAAGGATGGCTTCCAATACCACCTCGCATTCCTCTTTCTCCAGACTCAACGTAGTATCTTCGTTCTCCCAATGTGCGTAACCACCAATGTGTGTGCCGTCGGGCTCATTGTTTAGCAGCTTTTGCTTACCTCTCGTATAGCACCAGGCCATAATTCTCGGCTTCAACAGGGCAACACCAACACGAGTGATGAGTTTAATAGCAAGTCGCCCGCAAGGCCGACGTGTGCGGCCACTGTTCTGCCGGAAGCAGGGTAAAATTGCGTTAAATACTCTTCCAGAAAAATCCTGAAGAAGCCTTCGATCCCCCCGCTTGTACGCTGCCGCAAGTGCTTTTATTGCTCCAATTGCCGCGAATTCATTTCCGTCTGATTGGCTAACTTTGGTGATCACAGCCGCTGCGTGCTGAATAAAATTTTCGAGGTGCAATGATGACACATCCTGCCTCGTAAGAGTTGTTGACAGACAAAATACTGCTGCTTCCTGTGGAGGGCCTGCGTCACTTAAGCCCTCACTGGAATACTGCACCACTCCTGCTACGAACTTTGGGCCATCAGAGACTATGGAATTGATATCAAATGGATTCAACATGAGCATACCCAGCCAAAGAAAAAGGACGTAACGTGTCCGCCACAAGGATCTGTCTATACTTCTTAGCGTCACATAAACCGCCTCTAAATCTCCAACAGCATGCGGCAATGATCTTGTTACACGCTTCATTCCCCGCGCAGAGCACAATTCGTAGATGGCTTCACATGCATAATGCAGTTTGCAATCCGTATAACACCCAGGCGACGATACCGAGTGCCGATATAACCGCCTGGGAGGAACAAATTAACGCTGTAACATGGTACTACACAGGTTAGCAACGTGGAAGCAAAAGACACAAGACGCTGTACAGCCTCTGTAATCTCATTTTGTGGAGATACATTTAAACAATACGCCCTAATTGCTTGCGCGTGCTGGTCACTGATCGACTCCGAGCGGAGGGGACCCTCGTTCGCTACCCTGCCTTTGTCGTCGCAAATTGAATCGATAACGTGCCAGAATCCAGTCTCGTCTTCATTTTGTGCGCTGTCGTTCACGCGAGTTGTCATCTTGCAAGCTGTCTTAATTTAAAAGGAGTTGGCCCAACTTTCACCTTCATCCATCTCGCCCCTAGAAACCTCAGAGTCGAGGGTAAAAAACATCTGTAAAACCCCCCTACTTGGTTCCGAGTCATTCTCGAGACGTAGCGAGCCATGGCATTTTGTCTCGACAGAGCGTATTGAGACACAGAGTGCGTTGGCACCGGCAGCCCCGCATAACTTGAAGCCGCGCGATGTCATGGTGGTTCCTTCAAGTTGGGCCATTCTTAAGCCCGCCAGGCAGCCTTTTGTTTGTTCGGCGGTGCTCGACGGGGCGTGCGTGGGCAGCCTACGCTCTTTTGCGCTTGCTTGCGCTCGCTCATGGTCGCGTTAAAAGCCCCGACGTATTCGAGCGACCGGCGAATATGGCTCATCCCCTATCGGAGCCCCCTAGGCAAAAAGGAACCCCCCGTCGCCGCAGTAAAAGGGACAAATATGATGCTAATAGACCTGACCAACGGCCCTCTCCCATTATGCAGGGAAAAACCACGGCACCGTTATGGAGAATAATTGGGATTTTATTCTTCACTCGGTTGTAGTATACGGAATGTAACCCAGGGCGGGGCAGGTGGGAAGTATACATCTGAATGCAACTAGGGGCCGCTAGCGGGCTGCGGCGAGTCGGCGAGGCCTAATCGGATACCGGGGCGGGACAAACCCACACGGGACCTACGCGAGTCTGGGACGGCGCCGCGGAACCCAACCGTCGGGCGCTGCGATACCTGCAAGGTGGGACCTATCGAAGCGCCACGAGGAAAGACAGAGAGCATTGCCGGGGCCTTGCGGGCCATAGGCTTCGCCGACGGGGCCCCGGACCAGCAACCTGAGGTCTCAGGGTGCTGCGGTCGGGCGCCTCCATAGTCACGGTTTTATCTTCTTATTAGTAGGCCAAGTTTGGGCAGCGATCGACGGATCGGCCATCAGCCAACGTATCGAGCGCCTGGTTGGAGGGCTAGTACTAAACTACTAAACTGTGTAGAGTTCAAATTTGGGCGCGATGGCCGAGGCTCCGCGTCCGCGCGCTAAGGATACTTTGAGGCCTACAGCGGATCCCATTCCCAAACCGCCACCGAAGCTCGGGGCCTCGAAGGCAACACGCGAAGAGCGCGAGTGTTTTGGCTTGTTCGAGCAGCACGATAGCAGGAGAAAGACTAAAGATATCCCGGGATGGTCTCCTATTGCGCCAATAGAGAAGCGCGACAGACCCGAGGAGCTATCCAGCGAGAGTGAGAATGGCAACAGGCCCAAGCAAAATGCGTTTGAAAGGATCATGTCGTCAAACAAGAGGCCTAAAAAGCGAAGCGCAAGGGCAGTAGGTTCCGCGGGTGTTGAGAAATTTGATCAAACAGAAATTGCTTCTCGATATTGGCTAGACGAATCCTTGCCTGTGCTATCTCGACCAGAGGAAATATTTGGAGATATTGTCCGGCGCTTCCCCGAGATAGGTGACTTAGCGAGCAAAATGGAAAGGCCGTTGCGAGTTGCCACCATGTGTAGTGGTACCGAGGCGCCTCTTCTAGCCTTGGAACTTGTATCGCGTGCTTGTGAGGTTCAAAAGGGCGCGCAGCTCGCTGTATCGCACATCTTTTCGAGTGAAGTGGAGCCTTTCAAGCAGGCTTATATCGAACGTAATTTTGCACCGCCTCTGCTATTTCGGGACGTACGGGAACTTGGTAGCAGGCAAGCACACACGGCCTTTGGTTCACTTGAAGATGTGCCACGGCAACGTGGTGACGTGGATATTCTAGTTGCCGGCACGTCATGTGTTGACTACTCTAATCTTAACACGTGCAAGAAGACATTGGAGCAGTTAGGGGAATCCGGTCAGACGTTCTATGGCATGTTCGAATGGGTGCAAAGAGCGCGGCCGCCACTAGTGCTGCTAGAGAATGTTTGCGGTGCACCTTGGAAAGGTATGATTCGCAACTTCGAAGCGATCAGTTACCATGCGCATGCTATGCGCCTTGACACAAAAAACTACTACCTTCCCCAAACTCGCACGCGAGGATATATGCTTGCGATTGCCGACGAGTTAGCATTGCCTGATGTAATTCATCGGTGGGAAAGGCAACTGAGGGCCATGGAACGAAATGCCTCCGCAAGCCTAGAAGCCTTTATGCTAGATGCACATGACCCACGGGTTCTCACAGCGCGCGAAGACCTTAGCTACAAGCGAAGAGACAAAGAGGATACCCCTTGGGACAAGTGCGAGGCGCGACATGCCCGGGTCCGCATCGAAGAAAAGTTAGGTCAAAAGCGCCCTCTGACCAATTGGGTTCATGGAGTAAATGCTGCGTCTCTCCCTGATTTTGCCTGGCGTGACTGGGCCGGTGCTCAGACTGAACGCGTCCTCGACAGTATTGACATAGACTACATGCGTCTTGTCAAGCGTGCTGAGGATGCAAATTTTAAGACGAGCGTGTGGGATCTCTCACAGAATGTGGACCGGTCTGACCCAACAAAGGCCAAATTAGGAATATGTCCCTGCCTCACGCCTTCGTTGTGCGCCTATGTTACAAACCAGGGCCGACCAGTCGTCGGTGTCGAAACTCTGGCTCTGCAAGGTATTCCTATTGATGATCTCCTGCTCACTCGTGAGACTGAGGAAAATTTGACCTCGCTTTCCGGTAATGCCATGTCTACAACTGTCGTTGGTTCCGCCCTCCTTGCTGCACTTCTGGTCCTACCAGAAGGCGCGCTACAACGCATCGATCTCATTCCCACTGAACCTAAGGTTACGGCATTGGACACAAATGATGGGAAACGGCAGATTCCCAACGACCCGCGCACAACAAGAAGACATGCCAATGTCATTGGATCTCAGGCACTTATTCCAGAGCGATTGGATTTGGGCGCCACATTTCCGGAGTTCTTTAAAGGCGAAGGAGGATTCGCCAAGCGAGTACAAAATTTTGCTTCTCAGAGTGCAAAATTTTGTGGCTGTGAGTCGCAAAGAGCTAATGCAAGCGCCCGCATTCTATCTTGCAGTGCTTGCGGTCACAGTGCATGTGAGGCGTGTGCCGGCAAACCAGAGCATACAAATTATCAAGCCGATCATCGTAAGCGTATTTCTGCTATGAACTTTGAGGTTGCTCTTGGAATGGCCCTTCCAACGATTCTCGTCTTCAGTGGTGTGTCAGCGGATTCACTTGGGACAATACGGCCTGAAACTACCAGCCTTTCGAGTTCCCACGCAAAAAGGCGCAAGTCTGATTCTGGTTCTGTAGCGACTGGCGTAGACGACGGCTTATGGCAGCAGTGGATCGAAAGTGTGTCTTGCTTTGAGGGTACAATATTTCGTCTTGTCGAGACCCGACGATGCGTGGAGTGCTGGAAAGCAAGATATATAGATGCGTCGGGGCACCTTCGTCTTGAGCTCACGCTAGGGGGCATTGATAGACTCAAGTGGCGTGCATTTGTTGAACCACCTCCTGATCCAGGTCCCCTTCGAGACCGGCTTGACGGTTTTGCTGTTTTCTGTGGGTCTGTCAATGCGCATTCAGATAACCTTCTTGATGTAGATTGGTCTGTGTGTTTGCCAATTGATGATACTAGCTCGGTTGAGCTTAGTTACGATGGGCCCACGGTTGAAGCCTTTGCGTCATCCTTTGGAATGGACGATGAACGCACTATGAATAGACAGCGATACTCCTACATAAACGTTAAGGTACTGCAGGGTCTCTCGCATCTCGATGAGGATGTGTCCGGACGTCTTGAACTGCGTCCATCACGCTCCTCCCTTTAACCTACTTACGTACCATAGCTAGATTTCTGTAGGCTATGCATTGCATCATAAATGTGCTGCACCGTTGGGTTCCCTTCACAAGAGGATTGGGGACGGACCCCAGCTCTATCTTTTTCTTGAATCAAAGCCTGTCGGGCCGGCATTCCTCGACACTTACGTTTTTGCTCGTGACTGGAGGCGCCTTTCTCTTCGTGAATCGCGGGCTTCGCTCGTGTGCTCGCTTCAGAAAGGCTGGCGACCTTTCGAGGGTGCGAAAGGTGACAGCATCTCACCACCAACAGAAGTGAAGCTGGTAAGCACCCGTGGGCGCTGGGTGCCAATTGCTGCATGCCTCTCAGCAGCATCACTGAACGCAAGCGTCGCATACGCAGAATCTCCTATCTCAGCAGAAATTTCTTGTCCGTGGACTGCAACCACAATCCTCGAGGCCTCTGTCGAGCTCGGCGACCTATGTATTACCTCCCCTTCGCCGGTCTGGGGAGGCTCGTCAACTGTATTTCCAGAGCGATGGAGGTCACTTAGACTTGGAGCAGTCGGAGCCTGTGGTGCCGTCAGTTCAGCCACAAAAACAGCCTTGGGGTTTCTGGTCCCCCGACTGAAGCTACCATTGTCACTCTCAGCCTGGCAGAATGTGCACGGGGGCTCTGCCCTTGCAGCTAAGGTCCGCGCGGGCCTGCCCTGCTGTGTGACGTGCGCCCCACTGGCTCCAACGCTTAGTTGGGTCAAAGTGGCAGGGAAGACGAATCAATTCACGGCGATTGAGGATCCGTACCTTGCCGGTGAGTATGAACGTGCGCTAAAGAATCGTCCGGCGGCCTTTGAAGTTGATGCTAAACGCGAGATGCGCGATGGTGCAAACGGCAGTCTGGGTCGTTTGCGCGTGTCAGTTAATTCTATGGCCATTGCAGTGCAGGTATTTGCAGCGTTGCCTCGGCCATTACAGGCACGTGCTGATAGTGAGGGCAGGGTCCAACTTGAGTTTCGGATAGTAGATGGCTCTAGCAACACACATGGAAACGTTGATTGTACAAGATTGCCTGCTCGCTTATTCTCCCTCCGTAGTAATCGCCCTGATCAGGAAGCCCCTCCAAATCCCGCTTTTTTGGCAACTGGCTGCGCCTTGCGGTCTGAACAGCTTCGATCCCTTACTTGGATGCAGCGCATGGAAAGTTCAAGCGAGTTATTTGTTGAAGAAGAGGTGGTGGACGAGGCGCTTCCTCTCCTTGGCTGGCGCGCAGAGGCTCGCGTTCGAGTGCCTGTCATGATCCGAGGTGGTGTACTCGCAGATGCAGTCGGTTATGGCAAGACGGCGATCACACTTGCCCTGATTGACGCCGAATGGCGCAGTGAAGCTCCAAAGCTCCCACCGCACCTGAGGAGGAAAGCAATTCCCTGCAAGGCCACACTTGTGATAGTACCTAAGCATCTTATGGCACAATGGCCTAGTGAGCTCAGAAAATTTCTAGGGAATCGGTACAAATGCCTTACGATCATGGGTGTTGGTGATCTTGTGCGACTTACCCTAAAAAAAGTTCTAGACGCGGAAATCATTATAATGTCGGTCCAGACTTTCAGATCAAAGGCATATTTCGACCGCCTTGCCGACTTTTCTTCCGTGCATTCGTTTCCAAATAAAGGCGGGCGTTATTTTGAGGAGGTTCATAGTAGAGCAATCCGAAACATTGAAAGGTATGTAGATGTGCTCCAATCCTCTGGTCAGGCCGGTCTTAGTTCGGTGCAACGGGCTGATCGAAGAGCCCTTAGGGTGAAGCTTGCTGTCAATACAAGTAAAAAGCAAGCGTATGAGAGTGCCGCGCCATTACGTGGACAGCGCGAAGCGAGAGCCAGGCACCCAGAGAGGTCTTCATGCGCAATAACAGAAAATGAAGGCTCCGATGATTCATCGTCTGATGATGAAAATTGCGTTCGTGATTTTTCCGGCGCATTGGCAAATATTAAAGCGCCACCTCTAGAGATGTTCTATTTTGCTCGGAAAGTTGTCGATGAATACACGTACCTGGACCACCGTGATGTGCCAACTGTACAAGCCATCAAGGCACGTTGCTCGTGGGTTCTATCTGGCACCCCACCACTTGAGTCCTTTGACGATGTTAAGAGCATTGCATCATATCTTGGTGTGCACCTTGGGGCCCCTAATCCTGTAGCACTCACGAAAAAAGGCGACCGCCCTAGCGATGTGCGCAAAGAACTTTCCAAATCTGAGCTCTTTCAAGAGTTTCTTGCGGCCAAGTCCCAGTCGTGGCATGCACGCCGCCGCCAGGTGGCTCAAAGGTTCTTGGATCGATTTGTGCGACAGAATGTAGCTGAAATAGATGAAATCCCCTTTGAGGCTGCGATACAACTCGTGATGATGCCCGCGCCAGAGCGTGCCATTTACCTGGAGCTAGAACATCATCTCCACGCACTTGAGATGCAGAAGATCAAAGCCGCAGCTCGGGGAAGTAGAAGGAAAGGTCGCAGCAAGAGTGATCGCGAAATGCGACTCGCAGAAGCCCTTGAAGGCAGTAAAGATGCTGAAGAGGCACTCATGAAACGTTGTGCCCGTGCACCTTCAATCATGGGAAAAGTTGGCAGACATGACAATGTCTCTGGCACTTCATCTGTTTCAGTTTCCTCCGTTGTTGTAGCAAAGCGGACTGCAGAGTTAGAGGATTGTGCAACTCAAATCATCCGGGAGGTCGCTGCTGCACACCTTGTTGAGGAAGAAATCCGGCGCTGGGCTAGAATAAGCATGCGTAAGCCGCTCACAGGTGATCGGGATTGCGACGACATTTTTAAGAAGCATGGGTGCAGCATGTGGCATGTTGACGGAGAAGCAAACACACGCGGGAAGGCAAAAAAGGCAGACAAACCTGGGAACCCCTTCGATACCTTGACAGGTCACCAACATATGCGAGAGTGGTGGATCGAACTCAATCAAGGCGTCGGTGATGCAGATGCGTCTCTGCAACTGCTTGCTCTTGCTGCCGAGGGGCGTGCTATTGCCGAAACTACGATGGAGGAAGGTCAGGGTCATTTCATTTCAATCGACAAAAGCGCAATTCTTACCCAGAATAATACGGCTTCAACCGATAATCGTTTGCGCCCTGATATAATCAAGGCAACCCCGTGTATCAGTCTCGTGTTCCCGGAGCCGATTGTCAAGGGCGAGTCGGCTAGTTCAAGAAGGCTTCGCGACGAAACTCTCAGAGAATTGTTCTGGGCTCTGAGAAACCAAGCTTATGAACTTCGTGCTCTGAATAAGGAATTTGTTGGTAGGACGCGCTCGCTTAGATTTTTCCGGGCTATTGAGTGTGCTCAACACGAGTTTGCTGCCTCAGAGAACAATAGTTCAGAGTCGCATGTACCGCTTTCGAGAAAGGCCATCTTTTCGTGCTGTGGCCATATTGGTGAAATATCCAAAATGCGGGATGCTGCTGCTCGTGAAGAGTGCCCGGAAAAGGGCTGCCATGCCAATGTGCGCCTTCATTCCATCGTGGAGTGTGCATCTCTTGGATCTTGTGAAGTTAATGGTTCTGATGCTGTGATCGTCGCCAAGTACGGTTCTAAGCTCGCGAGAATCGTTGCACTCATCCAGCGGATACCGCATGATGAACGTATTCTCGTGTTTGTCCAATTCGAGGATCTCTTGGCCCAAGTATACTCTGTGCTTGTCGAAGAGAATATTCCCACACTCAAGCTTAAGGGGACCGCGCACCAGATGTCAGCTATTATGACCAAATTTCAAAGGGAAAAACTAGCGGAAAATGATGAACGTGTCCTTCTCCTGGAGCTCCATAATGAATCTGCATCGGGCGCAAATCTCACAACCGCCAACCATGTTATTTTTGTTCATCCACTACACGTAAGAAACGGCGTTCCTACATGATTTCTTTTTGCTCAATTATTGATAAGTGCCTCTGGGTCAAGTATTGTGATTTAGGTGAAAACGCTGCAGAATTACGTAATGTGTGAGACGCAGGCAATTGGGCGAGTTCGCCGCTATGGACAGCAAAAAACTGTCCATGTGTACCGCTTCCTTGTGGACAATTCTATGGACACGAGGATATATGATCGTCGTTGTGTGGAACAAAAAAAGCTTCATCAATGAGACTTCGCAATTCAGAATGGCATAGATGTTAACATGATTTTAAAGGAAATTAGCACCCTCTCTGCGCATGCCAAGTTTTTAGTCGATCAGACCTCTGGCCACAGTAACTTCCTTTTCTAGACATCAGACAAGTTCGATATGATCTCTAAGGTCGAAAATTCAACGACCATGACTTGCGCAGAGTCAGTTCCCGGGGATTGGCCTAGTGACTCTCAACACTGTTTTCAGATCGGGTTGTCTTCCGTAGGAGGGGCAGGGACTGTTCGGGCGTTGGTGCAAAGAGAGACTAGGTAAGAGACTCGGTCTCGACGATTCCCAAAGGCAGGTGCACGTCGCATCCCTGCCTTTAAATTGCGCGTCGGTTCGCTGCCCTAAGCGGCCCCACTGGCAGACGCAGCGCGGGCTCGGGAGTACATATCGGCACCCAGGCTGGCCAGCGGGTTGCTTTTGCAGCGAGCGTGGGCCCGCAGTGGCGCGTCGCAAGGCTGCTAAAAGCTGCGAGAAGCCGATTCAGTGATTTCGGCGTTTTTCCCGGGGTAGGGGGTTATATCTAAGAATTTCAGGGCATCGAACGCATGTGTAACTGCCCCACGAGCAGGCGCAGACGCCTGCATTCTACGACATCCGAACCTGCGAGGCCCAGCAACCGATTTCTCGGCGCCCCCGCTCTATAAATAAATAATTACTTTATTTATTTATTTATTTATTTATTTTATTTATTTAGAAATCGATGACGGAGGCCCGGGACACGCAATGGTCCACATACTACTACAAGTATACACTGGCATCATAATTTCTGCCAGCCTGAGTGTTGTTCCCCTAGATGGACAAAAGACTCTCGGATAGCAGGTATGTTGTGCATCATCATCCACTGCCAGTGCAGGAGACTCAGAAATGTGCCAGCGGGGTGCGGTGCTATACCCGACCCCCTGCAACGGTGTGAGTGAGTTTGGCGTTAGTGACTCCCCGTGTAATCATATTAGCACTATGAATGAATGGGGTGTAAAACTTCAATGACAGCCGGGGCTTTATTTATTACCGTGACATAAGGGGACTATATAGAGGACAGTAAGGGGACTAGTACATACTAGGGGGGTGGGGTATAGTATTCCTCGCATTCACATAAAACAGACTAGTAACTTCCTACCGTCTGTGCTTCATTCGCCCACGAGAACGGGACTAGTCGGCTTAGCCTGAGGTCGAAAGTGAATTCGAGGACAATTCTGGCGCCATCCGCGCTAGTCTGAGGCCTGTATTGTGTCCCGTGGTTGCGTAGGTCCATAGAAGAAGTGGACAGCCCGTGCCAGTGGTACTAGTATGGAAGACTCGGAAAACACACTGTAGCCGGCGCGCACCGCTGTTCCTCCACCTGGCGGATTGAAGCCTCTCTAGCATCTCAGCAGCTTCAACTTCCCCCTACGTCAACCTCAACTTGAAGTAGAGGTAATAAGGACTCCCACAAGCTCAATCATGATCATGATCCTGCCGCTTCTGCTCAATCCTACTTTCCACAGAGTGTATGAAGATCATTCCGTATGATGATGTCAGTGGCAGCAAACTACAATCCCTCCCTGGATGAGCCCCATGTGGTAACCGCAAGTTACCATCCATCCTGCCAGTGGCGTAATAGGGTCCTTAGCTACAGTATTTACCGCCCTATATTTATAATAGGCCAAGCAGAGCGCTTAGGCCAGTTGGCCCAGGCGCATATTTTTGCCTCTACCTAGAGCTAGGACTCTTCGATCGTTTGCACGCAAGCACCGTTCTTCTAGAGACAAATCACAAACCGGCAACATAAATGGATTACCGTGCCACTCTGATAGCCGGCATAGCACAGAAGGGGAAGCGAGTCATTAACAAATGCAACATCTGAGTTCATTTTAAGTAAATAGTTCTCATTGCAGTATGTGATCCCGACAAACTGGCGGGAAGAGAAAGATGCTGAGTCACTACCTTTCTTGACTACGTCCAGGCTCAACAGGCGCAACTGCTCCACTAGGACAGCCATATCACTAAGATGATCTTCCAGTTGAAGCAAAAGATAATGCTTGCTGTGCATGTGCAAGCTTCGAACTGATCGGTCACCGTTACGCAAAGCCTCGTCTTTTTCCACAGCCTCCATCCAAATCGTGGCCGCGATCCAGCGCCAGAAACTTCTGGTCGATTCTCATTGCTACTCTCTGTATAGTACTAAGGTACATTTCTCGTAATATAATGCACCCAACACAGTCCAGTTCTACACAATGAGGGGCAACGTCATTTTACGCCGCTGGACGTGTAGGGCATTAGAGCGATGCATCAGCGGCGGTTTTGCCGCTGCTTGCCATTTTTCCTTCTCGGATGGCGTTCCTGATAGAAATCTTGAAATACAGGGCACAGCCAATTCCTGCCTAATTGTTGCGACATGTGGCTCAGACTGATTCAACAAAAAGACCTTGTCATCCTGCGAGGTTACGTCACGATTTGCAGTCCGCATCAAAATCTTGTCTCGTCGAATAGAACAACACCTTGTGGCTCTATTGCGTCGCCGCGCACCTCTTGCGATGATGGATCTAGATCCGATTGGCTCTTTATCCGTACCCTTTTTACGGGCTTTTTTAGCCCACATGAGAGTTTTCATTTTCGACTTTGAGCCCCTAGCAAATAAAATCAAAATCTTTTTTTAATTTTTGTACTTACTGGCTAGATAGCTGCGTCGCAGTTTCATGTGAATACGACTCACTCAACAATTCAAAGTCTGACAAAGAGTTACATGCTAATTTTAGCTCTACTCATACAAGCTCGCATGTGGCGGGTTAGGATATATCATGAGACGCCCTAATTGGACCTGGAGTAGGAATCTTGTGGGGTCGGACTAAGTCCGGCCCAGACTAGTAGTACTCTGGCGCAGACCGTACCGGCGGATCGGAGAAGGACGCCGGCCACTATTTGCCGGGCCGTCGCCGACCCTTGCCTCAGAGCCCGAGCCGGACTGGATATCCATCCGGATCACGCGGCAAACAAGGCTCCAAGCCCGGGCTCTGGCGAGAGCACATCGATCCTCTGCGTTAAGCGGACAAAAATACCCTCGAGGCTATCAAAGAGAGGCATCTAGGAAGACACCGCTAAGATTTCTAAATCCTTGAAGACTGGTGTTCATCGCAAGTGCGGTTGAACGTGTTGTGACGGAAGAATGCGAAGACAATCATCTGGCGAAGAGCCCTGCAAACACCTAAGATTTTTTTATTCACTCTCGCTCTTCATATTCATTGCGCAACCGCGAAGCTTCATGTTAGGTCAAAAGTAGCACTCAAGTGTGATCTAGGCTATAACAGGATGTCGATGAGGCGACTTACCATTGCATAGGGGAGAGAGGCGGTAAATACTAAATGGCGCCATGCTACACGCTTTTGGGCCACTCCATATAAACGCGCAATCGAAAAGGCGCATCGCATCAAAGAGAGAAACCCTAAGGGTTATGACCGCTCAACAGCAACGTACGAGGTCTCCGTGTCCAATTGCGCCTATCCACGTGCGAGATGGTTAAAAGTTAGACCTTGCAAGCTAAACCCAGCAAACCAGAACCTTGGGACGCCGAGGCTAGGTCGAAATTGAGTTAGTGCTTAGACCACCAATATTTTTTACGCTCCTACTACGTACTGGACATACCACTAGGCAGCAGTGGGCAGGTCCTAAAAGGGTAATTAGGTTATAAAAAGCGACTCGACTCACAGACTTGAAAATCGGCGTTTCCTGGTAGTAGTTAAATGGCCAGCCACAGTTTTTATTCATCTTTTAAGTCTTCGGCCGGCGTTTAACTGGCCTTCCGTACAGTATATTGGCGCGGCGGACCAATGAACAGGCTAAAAAAACACTAGCCTTGATCCAAGTCAGCGGCTATCGCGCAAAATTGATCGAATTCGGTTTGAGACAATTTCGACTGCGACATTGCGAACAGCCAGTTCACGCGAGCTTCCTATTTTCTCTTCTCCTTTTTCTTGTCTCGTCTTGGCCTTAATATGCCCTTGGACGTTCTAACCCTACACAGACACGCACGATTTCCCCTCCCTCGCCCGCCGCTTACTGGGCGGCGTCTTAGCCCCTGGAACCGGCGCGTTAGTGCGCATAGGGTGGCAAATTAAAGCTTACATATAGAGGCTCACTCCATGGAAGCGCATTTATTAATCTGAGCGCAGCAGTCTTCATATGGCTGGTGCTGCCGCACATGAGGTCTATGAAAATGATCCCAGTCACCGCAATTGCAGCCATATAAGTCGCGACAAGTCTTGCCGATGCGTCGTCATCTATTAGCTTTAACGTTGCGACCGTAGGGATTGCGCCTGCTCTGATGAGTCGCGGCGACAGTGCGCTTGCGGGCCATTTTATTTAGTCGTGGCAAGGTGGCGGTCGGGCAGAAGCGGACCCGTCGGAAACGTCGGATACGATAAAAATCGGGGCCTTGTGGGTAATTGGTTTGTGTGTTTTGAATCGTAGCACATATCGAAAAAAATCCGTTGCGCCTTATAGATATAAAATGATCGAACTAATTTTGGGGATAAACGGAATGACATTAATACATCCAGGGTCTTTGGCCTTTTTGCGGGTTTTATTTTATCTCAGCTCGTACCGCAACGTCAGCGAACGCGACGAGGATTCGCTGTTTTTAGCTTCTCTTTCTCTTTCGACCACACTTCGGCTAAAGTAACGAGCCCCGGGCCTCCTGTCGCGATGCAAGATCCTCTCGGCGCGAGGCCTGCGCATCAATTTTGCATACGATGATGAACCCGCGCCTTAAAAAAACCTCCGCCGTGTCGTTTGGAAGTCTCTACGTATTATTATTACTCTCGCAAGGACGGATCCCCCCTGCTTGCGCCCGGGTCTCGATGCCTCCAATAAAGACGCAACATGAGCGGCGGCCAAGGTCACAGGGCGGTAGCGAGGCCGCAATCTGTCGGTGCTATCTATATGGGCTAGCAGAGCCCAGGTCGCCCGGGTGCTGGTGCGAACGCGGACACGTTTGATTTTTCTTGAGCCTTCTCTTATTAGTCTGCTCTACGGCTATGGATTTACTTAAGCTACTCCAAACAGCGCTGGCGACAAAAATACTGTCGACACAAACTTACTACATAATAACCAATACCCCGGGACCGGACGCCTAGCCCGGGAGGTAGGCGGAATATGGGAAACGCGCAAAAAGACAGTGGTAAAACCGGAATTTACTCCGCGATGATGCTATAGTATTGCTTGCGGCTCCCAAATATTTCGTTTCCGACCGTGACTTGAATTACTCAAGATAGAGCAACTTGTGAATGGTGCATTTTCGAACCCATTGAGACACACGTGACACACAAACATGTGAATTTTTTGCTTTTGCCATTTTTTTTTTGCCATCATCATCGCGCTTAGAGGTCCATTTTCCTGTGAGCGCAGCAAATAGGGCTGTTCGAAAGGCTAATAAGATACTACCGTGACCATAACTTGAAATCATCATCATGATGGGCGTGGCCGCTGGCGCTCTGTTTCGCCAAATCGGAAACCGACTCAGCAGTAGCGTCCTCGGAGTAACGGAAACGCCCGTTAAAGGCCCCGTTTCGCTATCTAGGTCGATGCGGCCGTGGCGTGCGTCGGCGGCGTGCCGGCGTGCATCACGGCACGTGCGCGCATTTCCGCCTGCACGTGGGTGCGGAAGCGATGCTACGCGCCGATAGAGTCGCCGAGATCACCGTTGACGGCCCGTGCACGCCGAAGCTCCTGGCGCGCATTCGTCGTTGCGACCGGAGATTATTGGGTTTCGCCCCTGGGAGCTGGACACCTAGTACCCAGGATTATTTAGCTGGGGTGAGCGTTAAGGGGATTGGCACTGCCAATTTGGCAGCAAACGATAACTCGGCTGGCGGGCATTATCCTGCCCAGCGGTTCCGAGTCGGTTCGGAGCTCGTCCACTGGGCAGGATTCGTGCCCGGCGGCGCCCAACGCTGATCAGGTGCTAATCGTCTTCGTGATCACTGACGGTGAAGACGGTCAATAGTGACCGCCTTCGCGTCGCGAGAGGCCGATTCGATTGTCTCCGCGTTTCGCGGCGATGGGGTTAATTAATTAACTCTAACATTTTCTTGGGCTGTGATCGCATGCAAAAGTGCGACACGAACAGCCGCGGACGTTCTACGATAAGCTCCGAAATTGCGAATGTCGATCATGCACTCCAGCGGCCTCTACGCTCGTCGCACCCCGTGACATCCGGGCCTACTTCGCAAGTGGGCTTGTGGTTTAACTCGACGATCCAGCCGAGATGCATTATATTTATCTCCGGCGTGGTGCCAACCATAGGCGACGTTCACTTGAACAACACCTTGGGGTGTTAAACGCGACCATCATGATGGAGCGACCGCAAAAAAAAAGATTTTGCAGTCTGGTGCCGCCTGGCAACGGCACGCTGCGGACCAGACCAGAACTTGAATCGGCCACCGGCTGCTATTCTTATGCTGGCCACGACAATCGCACAGTGACTTCCTCAGGCTAGACCCGGCCCAGACTCGGATCGGGTCGGCGAGTCTGTGTTTCAAGTTGATAGCGGGAGTCGGTGGCAAAACAAGATATGTTTCTTGGGGGTGCTTAGGGCCGTGGCATTTCTGCGCGTTCGCTGGCAGGAGACTGCTTGGGGAACTACTAGCCATACAATTACAAGTACAATTATTACAGCCGAGATGCTTTCGGGCTGATAGCCTACAAGCCAGTGTGATGAATCATAACAGAATTGGGGCAGGTAGAGTTAATGCTAAACTTCGGGTGTTGGGACAGCGACTTTCAATTTGATGACAATGTGTCTTTTACACCGGACACAGCTGAAGCAAAGGCCGCCAGGCCACCTGAGGACTGGGATCTGGAGCTCTCCATTGGAGAGAACCACAGAAACTTTTCACCCAATGATAGGCTTCCACTCAATTCCACCATCGTTCAATGTGAGTTGGCTCCTTCCGTTCCTTTGCTAGAGTATCTCGATACAAACAGTAAATCCTTGAGCACGGACTCATTGTTTGAGTTGCCACGGCCACCAATGCTGTTCTCAATTTATATGCAACAGGCACAACATCATCAGGGTCAGCTAGATACTATAGACATCATCATTAACACTGGAGCTCGTCGCAGTTTACAAAAATACAGTCTAGCAATTAAGTTACCACCTCGAGCTGTAATTCCGGATGTGGCATTCCCGCAAGAAATCAGGAATCAAAGACTCCGCCTGAACACCAGTCATTCTGCTTGTTTAACACGGTGTGCACCTAAGACGGGCGACTGCATGGTCACCTGGTTAAAAAACATTCATGACAAAGTGTCGAGTGCAATTGCTACTGTTGTTAGGCCATCTCCAGAGCACCCGAGAAAATATGTTGAGAGTGAATGTTCTCCAAGTAAAGAGGTGGCATTTGAGGAGGCCTTGCGTGTTGCGGAAATGTCATATTGCAATGAACATTGGCGTGATTGCAGTGCACAGACCAAATCCCTTGTTCATTGCCTTGACGCCTTGGCGCGTTCCAGCAAGGCACACCAATTTAATTCCCGTGGTTCACTCAGACCCTCAGTATACAATTTCGATCTTCATTGTTACCAATCTTGCGGGCGCCTTGCTCGCCTCGTATGTCGCCTGGTTCAGCGATGTGACGAGCTTGGTGCCATAGAGCTTATTCGCACAGTACATATGCGCAAACATCTACACAAAGGACACCACCCCCCTCCCTTCTTGCCACTTGATGCTAACGATATTGCTACCTTTTGTCGTGGGGCTACGGCCATGGTGAATGCTATTCGTGATGACCTGCTTCGGGCAAAAAGCAAGCTAATTATTCATGAATCCCTTGCTCATCTCGCCCTCGTAGAATTCACTGTTAACTATAATTGTTATTAATTAAAATCATAGGTACACAACCGTCCAATGCGAACTTCCTCCTGTGAGCACCTGTGCTTAGCTACACGCCAGATTTTCGGCGATTGGTGCTGGTGCGGCGCACTCCCGCCCTTGCCTCGATCGGGTATGGTTCGATTTCTTGATGTTGCACATGTGTTTCGCCGCAACCTCCACGTGCAGGAGGCGAGTGAACTTGAGGTTTTGGTTTTTGCTGATCTGCACCTAGAAGCGATGGGCTATTCACCATTGACCACAGAGCGGCTTGTCCCTGTTGATTTTCTTGAGCAATGCACCTGCCCCGGCATTTGGCGCATTGCGTCAACACTGTATTTGAGTTCAGACGCTTCACAGTTGTTACGTTCTGCGTATACTTACATTGTTTGCGAGTCTAAAAAAGTATCTAGTTTAGCACCTAAAGGCGAGTGGTCCTCAAATGCATCAGAATACATTGAAGCCAGCCTATTTGCCATCGCTTTAATCTTACCATTTTTTAGCCATGCTCGTGCCAGGGCTGTACTCGCTCTTGGTCTTGGTCACCTACATGGCATTGAATATTTTCGTGACCGAATGGCGATTAAATTACAGGAAGAAAAAGGAGCACGACAGAGCTTAGTGCGTTCCTGTAATGCATTACATGCAATGAAGGAGCTGCGTTTCGCAGAGATGTTGCTTTTTGAGGTAGCATACGTCCTAGAACAACAAATTACAACAGAACCAGCACAACCTGCGTCTTAGTAATGTAATAAAATGGATCTCATGCTCCAGGTGGACTTACCAGCCTGTGCAGCCCGCTGTGGAACTCCAAACCATGAGTTGCCAACAACCTATTGTATTTTGACATGTCCAATGGGATATACGACGCTGAGAGCCCTCGCACGGGCATTGGAACAGCGATCAAAGCACGCATATGCTGTGTTGGCTCTTGATATATGTTTAGCAGTCTCGAAATTCCACGGCAATTCAAACGAACGGTATAAGCTGCAACGCGAATTGTGTGTTGTATTAATGCGCCAAGGAGTTAGCCAACGTAGCATGTCTCAGTGCGAATGTGTCCTGCGCGACCAGCGCAAATACTTTGAGAGACTGCGCGCTGAGGCTGATACTGAACAATTAAATGCACTGAGCTTCTTTATCCTGCCGAGAGTCTTTTGTGTTGTTGAGAACTTCATTATGGACTCTCACGAGGCATCATTTACCATAGAGCTTCTTGTCATTCAACAGGCTAGGTTCGGTACCGTTTCTTTCCCGAACGCAGCACTGCAAAATTTTCAAACAGATTACTTACAACGCCAAAACATCTGCTCAGTTACAGTTTTTGTGCATGAAGCTAGATTTCTATTCTTGCTGGCTAGTGTATCCGCGGCGAGCATTCTTTTGCGACAAAACGAGGCTAATAGTACCATAAAATATCTGGAGTGTGCTTTGGCTTCGTGTCCAACTTCATATCGTCGTCGTATCGCAATTCTCTCTCATCTCGTTGAAGGCGGGGTGCGCAGTGCTAATTCGGTTAGGGCAAAAGTTTCCTTACGACGCATCAGTCGCCTTCGAAAATACTATGATAGCGGGTCCTGTGGCCAACAATGGAACTCATATCAAGGCTTACCTACAGATTTGGCTTGCCCCTTGTGGCACACGTCTTCAAAAGGCCGACTCATTTCATTTTGCAATGATCGTGTTGATTGTGGCCAGTTGGCCGCTCAAATTGAATTGCTTCAAAGAGCTCCAAAAAGGGCATTGATTGAACTTGCCCCAACAGTAGCAGCAGCGGAGGCTTGCGTCTCTCGTGTTGGGTCTGCCTGTGGATTTTATACTTTAGGTGTTCTCTATGAGCTCCGTGGTCGTGCTCAGGCATCATTAGCCAGGGACATTGAATTTACGGCGTATCCAATTCATGTCGATGCGCTTGTCAGCGAGATTGACAATCTCCGTTTCGATGATGGAACAACTGATGGTAATGTTAAGTGTTCATGGTCCTCCAGGCGCTATGTCGTTTATGCAAACGCAGAAGATGTAAAAATAGACGCTCTTTGTTCGTATCGTCTTGCCTTGCAATGCTTCAAGGCTACAGATGACTCCTATTGTACTGGGTGCGCGGCGTCATCTTTCGCCGCACTTAAGCTGGATGCCATGTTCCTGCAAGACACATTTAGTTTTCCTTTTTCTGGCCGATCCTCACAAAGCTGCCATGTGTCCCTGGGCGATGTTTCCCTGGCCGCACGTCGTGCACTCGATATTGCCACTGCCATGGTTGAGCCACTACTACTCCTAGAAACATATCTAAACATGGCCGAATTGCTTCAAATCTGCCACGACCCTGTGGGTGCTATCGCTCACTGGTGGGAAGCAAGAGAACTTCTTTTGCGACTGTTTGTGATGTGCAATCTCCGCATTCCTGTAGCCCTTATTGCCGACCTTACAACCATTGCACAAATCCATCGCACCCTTGAGCGCATGCTTCGTTTTTTGACTATGGTGGCAGACAAGGCCATGATCGACGAAAATATTTTCCTGTTTCACGTACTTCCTTGCTTTGAGCGTGACTCAACCCACAAGTATCCTAGAGTGCGGTCTGTGGACCTTTATTGGAGTAGCCACGACATGGTGGAGCTCCGCTCGAACTTTCTCATCCCACATATACCAGAGAATGATTCATCGGGTGCTCTTGCTAACTCTTGCTGGCAATGTCTTGTCACGATTCGTGCAAATATTACTCGTCATACATATGGCGAGCTCACAGTTTCGGGGTTGCATCATTACAATCAGGATGCTCTCCGTGAGCTTGCCACCCTAATGCAACAAATTCGCATTGAAGGCCCCGTTTCCACACCCCCCATTGTCCCAACAGTAATTGCTGTTCATGCTGCTGGCACCCTAATTGTCTATGCTCCACAATTGGGCTGGCGTCATGCACTTGCCTTTGGTCGCTGTGCACGCGGACTCAATGTGGAAAGTGCAGCGTTGATTGGCGCGCTAACTGGCACGCGCCGCAGCGTTGTGGCAGAGCGAAAGAATCGAGTTGAGTACCGACGAGCTGTTCTGAAGCAAGTTTCGGACGCAATTGCTCTTCCACGTTCCTTTTTCTCAGCAGCAGTCGCGGCCCAAAGAAGGGTGTCATTCTTTGCTACACTTCTTTGCTCTGAGCGGACTCAGGTATTGCCTTGGGAATGTATATCAGACATCCCCCTATCACGAGTTGTTCATATACAAGCTGCCTTCGCCTCGACTCAAATTACGAAGTTTAGCAAAGCAGGCGCATCAGTAGTGTTGAAAGAATCGACACACGATGATATTCGGCATCTACTTGATTTAATTATACATGATCTATCCTCGTCCTGCCACTGCCACTCTGGTCTCTGCCCGACTGTTGTTTCGAAATTTGGAAGTGTGGCACTTAAATCAACTCGTCTGTCATCTAAACTCGTACCGTGCGCATGGTGGTCGGAATCGATTCTCTCCGACAATTTGTTGCAAGTATTTTATTTTGGGGCACTTCCTTACTCAGCATTACATTTGCCACCTGGAAGTCCGATTCAATTTCATTCAAGTAGAAAGGAATATTTATTTGCCCCAGACATTATCCTAGACCAAGTTAACACCAGGGTTCATGCTGAGCGAAGCACAAACAGTATACGCACGGCCAGAACATTGAGCTCTGCTCTTGCCCTGCCAATTATCCACTTTTCACTTGAGAATCTCCAGTGTCGAGAGGCAAAAAGCGTTGAAACCGACCCCAGTTCATTGAAATTGGGAGGGTGGGAGTAAGACAGGGCATTTTGTATAATCATACCGGCGCTCCGGGGATTCCAGCGGTCGTTGGTCAAGCCTTGCCAGTGAAAAAAGCCCCCGGGCCCAATTTAGCCACCAGATTTTCCGCGCCGCAAAAGCTGGCTGGGTGCGGTCGACTACGGATGGCGAATAGCAAGTGGCAGTTGCACTGTCACAATGGAGATGCACGTCTAGTAGGATTCCAACGTTCAACTCAGGCTGAGACGCACCCAAAGTACTTCAGGTTGCATTACGTACCTAGGCTTCTTCCTATCCCGGGGGAACTATTAGCCGGAGTACACCGAACTTTAAATTATCCCCTTGATGGGGAGAAGTCGCCTCCCGAGAGAGTAGGGAGTGTCGGTTTTGTCATTCCCCAGATCATTCGACCTGAGTCGCATCAAAACAGAACACCCCCGGGGCTGGCAGACTGAAATCCATCGCGTTCTTCCCTTGTTTCCCATTCCCCCGAAATTACAAAAATGCGTAAAATAATTTATTACGGGATTTCGTCGGACGCCCCTTTCTTCCCATTCCCCCCTTTCTTCCCAGTGTCTTCACGCTCTGAGTGGTCTCCGGGTCCGGCGGTCCGAGTCATGGTAGTACTATATACCGTGGCTAGTATACCCGG
>MDTC01140540.1_pt1 | contig 29310 bp, 23 predicted proteins | sample 811181 | NCBI WGS metagenome assembly MDTC01 (sample SAMN05326644, study PRJNA326480) | marine metagenome | isolation source: seawater | place: Pacific Ocean: North | collected 2011 | reverse complement strand
GTCATCTGGCTGGTCCTGCTGAAGCATCATCTGCATTCCTTGGGTATACTCCGGGGTGTAGCCCCAGTCTCGGCTGGCATCCAGATTGCCTAGAACGAGCCTGTCCTGTTCCCCGATCGCGATGCGTCCCACCGCCCGGGTGATCTTACGGGTGACGAAGGTTTCGCCACGCCTTGGGGACTCATGATTGAAAAAGATCCCGTTGGAGGCGTGCAGCCCGAAGGCCTCCCGGTAATTCACCACGATCCAGTAAGCGTAGAGCTTGGCTGCGGCGTAGGGGGAGCGGGGATAAAAAGGAGTATTTTCGTTCTGAGGGGACTCCTGGGCTTTTCCAAAGAGCTCCGAGGTGGAAGCTTGGTAGAAGCGGGTCTTATCCTTGAGCCCGACCTCCTTGATAGCATCCAAAAATCGCAAGGTTCCGATTGCGTCGACCTCGGCGGTGTATTCCGGCACATCAAAGGACACCTTCACATGGCTCTGGGCGGCGAGGTTATAAACCTCATCAGGGCCGATCTGCTCCATCAACCGGTTGAGATTCGACGAGTCCGTCATGTCTCCATGGTGGAGAAACAAGCGAACCCCGTGGACGTCCTGGTCGGAGAAGAGATGATCAATCCGCCCGGTTGTGAATGACGAGGCCCGCCGGATCATTCCGTGCACCTCATACCCCCGTTCTAGCAACTGCTCAGTCAGATAGGACCCATCCTGCCCTGTAATACCGGTGATCAGCGCTTTTTTCATTCAGAAAGGGGTTCAAGGATGTGCCCGCAGCTCTGCCATCTGGACACACCAACCGGGTTAGTGCGATTGTGACCTCGAGTAAAGGCAAGCTTCACGGTGATCCGGTTAGCCCAGCTTCCGGGCATGAATCTCTACCATTCGCTTCTCTGTCATTCCATCCCACTGACCTAGAATTTTTCCTTCCTCCCAGTCTCCGGCGTATAAACGTTCGAGATAGAGAGCAATATTGGAGGAGTTGGTGTCCATCAGTTCACTGGTTCTGATCGTGATGGTCTCAGGTGTTTCCGTTGAATCGCGTAACTTCATACAAGAAATTCCCATCACGGTTGTTTCCTCGGTAATACCCCCGGGGCGTTTACGGGGCCTATGGTGGTTACGGTGCTGGATGATGAGGAAGAAGATCAAATATAAGACTCAGCAAACCACACAGGTTCGAAAGATTCAAAACGTTCAAAACTTATTGAAATATGACTGGATGATTGTTAAAAACCCTCATATGAGCGCAAGTTCGCCTGAGACAGACAGAGCCAGGCAGGAACTGTCGACCTATTTCTGTCAGCTTGCTGATTCTTTAGGTTTGCCTCGTTCAGTTGCCTTGATTTACGGGACCCTTTTCTTAGCTGAAAATCCACTCGCGGCCTCAGAGATTATCGAGGATTCAGGACTGAGTAAAGGCAGTGTCTCCAGCGGCCTCCGCTTCCTCGAGCGCATGGGGTTCATTCATCTCGTCGTTGAGCCTTCGGATCGTCGAGCGTTCTACCGTCCCGAGCTCTCGCTGCGTCGTCTTGCTGCTGGATTGATAGAGGAAAATTTCACCCCAGCCCTGAAGCGGAGTGAGACGCTTCTCGATGCAGTTGCAAAAAAATCGGGACTCTCAGATCACCTCAAGACTCGCCTTACAAGCCTTCAAACATGGAACGAAACCGCTCTCGGTCTCCTTCCAGCCCTCAATCTTCTCGACTGAACTCAACAAGTTGCCGTCCGTGGGCCGCAGCTACCGAACATCATCCCGAATAAGCCAATTGGATTTCTTGGAAAAGAAACAACCAAGGGCGGTAGCGTTAGGCATACCAATTTTTAGAGTGGACGTGGGGCTGTAAATGGCTTGCAAACCCAACAAGCATTCTTTTGAAATTCGACCATCTTGATCCAAGCATGAAAATACTAATTACTGGGGGAGCTGGATTCATCGGAAGCCACTTAGTGGAACATTATCAGGGGATAGCCGATATTACGGTACTGGATGATCTGAGGTCAGGATATCGAAGTAATATTGGGGGCTTTAAATGCAATTTTCTGGAAGGCTCGATCACAGACCGGGAGTTGGTCAGGGAAGCGATGGATGGGGCCGATTATGTTTTCCATCTCGCCGCGATGGTTTCAGTCCCTGAGTCAATGTCCGATCCCATCGAATGTGCTCACGTGAATGTTCTGGGGTTACTCAATGTTTTAGAGATAGCGGCAGTTTCGGGTGTTAAAAAAGTCGTTTTTGCGAGTTCAGCGGCGGTTTATGGTGACAACCCCACTGTCCCGAAAACTGAGGACATGACACCTGAACCTAAGAGTCCTTATGCCATTACCAAGCTCGATGGCGAATATTACTTAGAAATGTTTCGGAAAGAAAGAGGGCTGCAAACTGCCTCTCTTCGTTTTTTTAATGTTTTTGGACCCCGGCAAGATCCTAAAAGTGCCTACGCTGCGGCAGTGCCCATTTTTATCCAGCGTGCCTTGAGAGAAGATGATATCATTATCTACGGAGATGGGGAGCAAACTAGAGATTTCATTTATGTCGAAGACGTCGTGAGAGCCCTTGCGCATATTACAAGCTGTGGAGGGGCAAAAGGGGTCTTCAATGTGGGTTATGGGAACAGTATCACCGTAAATCAATTGGCGGAGGAGATTATCATGCGCTCTCGCTCAAATTCAAAATTAGTTTATAAATCAGAGAGATCTGGAGATGTGAAATACTCCCGTGCTTGTGTAGCGCGATTACGGAAATCTGGTTACCAAGTTGAAGGAGATTTATTGGGTGGGTTATCCCAAACGATCGCATCCTTCAAAAATCCTCAATTGTAATAGCACACAATGCAGGATGACCGGCTGAGTCGTCTGGGTATTGGCTTGGCGCCAGTCCGGGAGGCAAGTGGCGGTAACGAGTCTGAAAACTAGAATAATCTAAGGCGGCAAAAGAACTCTGAAATCTTTATCAAATTACATCACTCTTGTTCCAAGCGCCCTATGTCAAAACCCCATGGTAATACTCTCTTCTCAAAATAGGAAATTTTCGAACCTAGATCATGCCCAAAAGTAAGATTCAAGAGATTCTTCTTATTGCTACCGTGGATTATCACTTTAAGGCGTTTCACCTGCCGATCATGCAGTGGTTTCAGAAGCAGGGCTTTGTGGTGCATGTGGCGGCAAACGGAGATTTAGATCTTCCCTACTGTGACCAACGTTTTCAGGTCCCGTTTGAACGGTCGCCTTTTGGGATTGGAAACCGTCGGGCATATCAGCAATTGAAAAAAATTATTACCGGCGGTAACTATGCCCTGATCCACTGCCACACCGCGGTAGGAGGATTACTGGGACGGGTGGCGGCAAGGGTGGCGCGGAAGCGGGGAACGAAAGTGCTCTACACCGCGCATGGGTTTCACTTTTGCAACGGGGCTCCCTTGTTAAACTGGCTACTCTATTATCCGATAGAAAAGTTTCTTGCGCGATTTACCGACTGTCTCATTACCATTACAGAGGAAGATTTTGCCTTAGCGAAAAAGCATCGGTTCTCTGCGGCGCGGATTGAGCATGTTCCTGGAGTAGGTGTTGATGTTGAAAAGTTTGCTCCACTAGCAGAGGAAGACAAAAAAGCGGAGCGCCTACGGTTGGGCTATAAAAAAGACGAACTGCTGCTCGTCTATGCCGCTGAGTTTAATGAAAATAAAAACCAAGCCATGCTGATCAGAGCACTGGCGGAGACCAAAGACCTACGCTTTCGTCTATTGCTAGCTGGTGAGGGACCTTTGATGGGCTATTGTAGGAATTTGGCCCAAGAATTGAGTGTAGCTGATCGCGTTAATTTTCTAGGCTATTGCAATAACCTAAAGAAGCTTTTGCCGATCTGTGATATTGGAGTCGCTTCAAGTTTACGCGAAGGATTGCCCGTTAATGTCATGGAAGCGATGGCCTGCGGTCTGCCGGTGGTGGCTACAGCCAATCGAGGGCACCGAGAACTTGTTATTGACGGGGAATCTGGCCTTATCGTTTCGAAGGCGGATTACAAGCAGATGGCTATGGGAATTCGTAGGTTGGCTACTCACCAAGATGAGCGGAAATCCATGGGATCCATTGGCAGGAAGCGTGTTGATGAAAATTATTCTCTAGACCGTACCCACCAGGAGCTGAGCCGCCTCTATTTGACGATCAAGGGAATTGTGAGTTCAGATTTACTTATTCGACAAAAGTTGTGAGGTTGGTAATCGCCATGTAAAGATGAATCCAAAAGTTTCAATAATAATGGGTGTGTTTAACTGTTCTGATACCTTGGGAGAATGTATAATTTCTATTGTTAATCAGACGTTTACAGAGTGGGAATTTATTATATGTGATGATGGATCAACTGATGACACATATGCTGTTGCAAAAGCTTACTCTGATTCAGATTCACGCATCAAATTATTCAGAAACCAACGTAACATGGGGTTGGCAAGTAGCCTCAACATCTGTCTGAATCATGCCGCAGGCGAATACATTGCTCGTATGGATGGCGATGACCGGTCGAAGCCAGAAAGGCTGCGAAAGGAGGTGGCGTTTTTGGACGCCTATTCTGAATATTCAATTGTTAGCACAGCTATGGAATGTTTTGACAGCAAGGGGTCCTGGGGATGCGTCATGCCGGCCAAGGTATTCCCCGAGCCTATTGATTTAAGTAGAGGCACACCATTTTGTCATGCTCCTTGTATGGTGAGGCATGAGGCCATGATTACTGTTGATGGATACAATTCAAACGCCTACCGCGTAGAGGATTACGACCTTTGGGTAAGGTTGTATGCACTGGGGTTTCGCGGGAAGAATATTATGGAACCTCTGTATGAGGTCAGAGATGATAAAGATGCTGTCGCTAGACGAAATTTCAGAAATCGAATTTTTGAAATGAGAGTGGCCTATCGTGCATGTAGGAGCCTGAGTCTTCCCTGGAGTGAATATATGTATGTCCTGCGCCCTTTGCTTGTTTGGTTGCTGCCAAGTTTTATTTACCTCTATCTACGGAGAATAAAACGGTCGTGAGTTACATGTAATATTGGCCTGACCCCGTTCTCTGAGCCAACTTTTATGAGAGTTTCTTAGGGGTTGGGTTGCAGCTTTGGTTCGGAGCCAAGCCCGGAGGCCTGATCAGAGAAGTCCAGCGAGTTCACAATCCCGCAGGATTAAATCATCCAGCGAAGATTACGTTCTTAAAGAGTTGTGTCTGTAACAGTGCTCTTCGCCAAGCATTTGGGCCTCCAGCACATTGGTAAAGAATTCAAAATTCAAAAATACATCACGAAAATGGGAGTTGAAGCTCTGACTGTAGGCGTTTTCCTAGTCGGTTCCTTGCGCTATAAATAAAGTCCTAAAGCCTCGGCTCTCTATCTACTTTCTTACCGCTTTGGCGATGAGCTTTGGACCATTGTCAGATCTGATAAACTAAAAATTTCCATGTTGCCCAACGATTTCACCAAGCTAGTCAATGATATCTTAGGCCGTGATAGAGCAGGCGGCTCCCAAGCTCACGACTATACTCAGCTAGAATCGGCGACCATTTCAGGCGATCTCCGTCGTTAGTCTGATCAAAAATAAGGTCATAGCTCCACACATGATCCGCCAACTCATCCTCGCGTAATTAACTGGAGCCATCAAAGTTTCCTCGAACTCTCTTTCTGGCAGGCTTCGCGGGGTCTTTAGTCCCTCATGCTTCCAGAAACAGTGAACCCTTTTTGCTTCACCTGCGGGCCATCAAGGCGCAAGCGCTTGGCCATGTGACGATAGGCTGCAGTGCTTAAAACCTTGCGACTTCACGGATAGATTCGACTAAGAAGCCATCTGCCAATCGCTTTGTTCCTTAATAAAGTTGGAATGACAGAGATGCGTTGATGATCCGACAGCCCCAACGCTTGCTGACTTTCAAGACCCTTTGAACAAAATTTACGGCTACTTTTCGATGTTGCGGGCTCACCACTTCTTTGAATAAGCATCCTCAAGATTGTCCATGGCTAACGCATACTCCGCTACGCCGGTTTTTTTCTCGTCCAATGTCCTCGCGGGAATCGCAGAGTTTTTAGACGATTTATTCTGGGGTATGCCTCCTTCTTTTCCTAAGATTCACAGACTTAGCATGCGCCGGGAACTCTCATAACAGATGGCTCAAGTCTCGATGACCAATCCAATATACCTATTCTGGTCAAAGCTATGATCTCATTGCCATTATATACTCCAGTATTCTATAATTTAATCCTATTTGTGGTGCTGTTAACGGCTTGGACCGCAAACCAAGGAAACGCCGCGCTACTTAGGCAAAGTAAGTCGTATTTTCCGCCCTTTATAGTTTGCGTTATTCTTTACGTAGGCCTTCGTCCGGTGAGTGGTGCCTATTTTATGGATATGGCTTATTATTCAGAGCTATATCAGTTGATGCGGATAGGTGGTGAAATGCCTGAAACCGGGCAATCTGAATGGCTTTTTTCTGCCTACATGTATGCCAGTAGTCTGTATATGAGTGAAACGGGATGGTTTCTACTGACAGCGGCCCTCTACTGTGGATTGGCTGCACTGGCATTTTTTCTAATTCATAATCGTGTGGCTTACCTAGCGTTTTTAATGTGGGTGGCATCGTATTCCTTCTGGAGCTATGCAACTAATGGATTACGGAACGGGGTGGCAACATCCGTGGTTCTGTTGGCTTTCGCCTGTTCAAAAAACAAATGGGCTATGGCTGGGCTATTTTGGGTAGCAGCCAGCATTCATATGTCGACCTTGTTGCCAATCGTCGCCTTTGTTCTTACCTTCTTTTTCAAGAACCCTCGTTATTACCTATTCGGCTACGTAGGAGCCATTGTCCTATCCTTGTCTGCGGGGGGATGGCTTGGTCAAGTATTTGGGAATTGGAGCCTGTTTGAGGACGACCGGTTGACAAGCTATGTCAGCACCGAAGCTGATAGCTTCGTCTTTCGTTATGTAGGGTTTCGTTTCGATTTTTTACTCTATAGTGTTGGTCCAATCGTCATCGGCACCTACTATATTTTCTGGAGAAATTTCAGGGATCCTTTTTTTCTTCAGCTGTTTAATACTTACGTGACAGCGAATGCTTTTTGGGTATTGGTGATCCGGGCTAACTTTTCTAACAGATTTGCGTATCTCTCTTGGTTTATGATGTCATGGGTAATTATCTATCCCTTGTTAAAAAAGCGATTCTCTAAGCAGCATAACTTGCTGCTGATAAAGGTTCTTGCCGCTTACTACGGACTCACCTATTTAATGCACTTATTTTTGGGATAATCAGTATCAGATCCACTAATAGAGACTAGAAATTAATCGGCATTACTTCGGGTAAAAGACATAATGGACAAAAGATATACTACCCCCCCCTTTGCGTCGGGTATGTTTGACATGATCCGATGGTGTGCGGCGATACTTGTTGTGATTCATCATGCTCGTAGCATATTTTATGGCTCATATTACGAGATTTCTAATCCAACGATTTTAGATACGGGACTATTTTGCATATCAATGTGGGGGAATTGTGCTGTGATAGTATTTTTTGTGCTAAGCGGATATTTTATTGGCTCTTCTGTCTTAAAAGCAATTTCAGAGAACCGATTTTCATGGAAGCATTACATCATAAACCGTGTGTCCCGTTTATACATTGTACTCATTCCTGCGCTAATATTTACCGCGCTTGTTGACTATGTCGGTATGACACAATGGGGTGTCGACAATGCATATGCTGATAGCGCAAATAGGACAATTATTAGGTGGCTAGGTAATGTTTTCATGGCACAGCCAACATACGTTCCTCAGTATGGTACAATTACTCCCGTTTGGAGTCTCAGTTATGAGTTTTGGTATTACTTATTATTTCCAACATTAGCCCTTTTACTAAGTAAAAACGTGTCACTAAAGTATTGTAGCGCAATGATTTTAATTGCGATTGTTATTATATTTTTTATCCAACTTAAAATGGCATCCTACTTTCTTATTTGGATGATAGGTGTCGTGGTTGCGATTGCCCCAATACCCGAAAAATGGAAAAGTAAAAAATTGAGATATGCAGTGATTTGTTTTTTAGTTTCTATTGGCGTGATCGGAGCACGTATCCTCGAATACAAGTTGCTGCCATCGTATAATCATTGGTCATTTCAACTATGTGCGGATTTTGTGATGGCTTCATTATTTGCGGTCTTATTTTATTCTACGAAAGCTTACTCCATGGGAGGCCAGGACTTTCCGTTCTCCAATATACACAAAAGATTGGCGGGCTTCTCATACACAACTTATCTTATCCATAATCCGATTTTGGTTTTTATTTCCGCAGGGGCTTTAGTCAACGAGGGGGTGGCACTGGGTCGAGGCAGGGGAGATATCCTTCGGTTTATGGGGCTGGTCGTATTTGTGGTTGTATGTGCTTATATCTTTTCAATCTTTACCGAACGAAAAACAGGCGCCCTCAGACGGCGGCTGAGGAAATGGTTGATCCGATCAAGAGCTTAAGCCGTTATGATTCCGAAAATAATTCATTACTGTTGGTTTGGGCATGGGGCAAAGCCTACCTTTGTTAAAAAATGCATCGCCAGCTGGAAAAAGCATCTCCCGGAGTACGAAGTTATTGAGTGGAACGAAGATAACTTTGACGTCAGTAGCAACTCCTTTTGTAAAGAGGCCTATGATTCGAAGAAATACGCGTTTGTTACAGATTACTTGCGCCTCGAAGCCCTGTATAAGCAAGGTGGCGTGTATATGGATACCGATGTTGAAATTTTAAAACCCTTGGATCGGTTTCTTCATCACCCAGCCTTTTCAGGCTTTGAAAACGACAGTTTTGTTCCTACTGGTTTGATGGCAGCCGGGAAGGGAAATCCGTGGATTAAGGAGTTGCTGGATTATTATGAAGATAAGAAGTTTGATCCGAAAAACCTGACAACGAATACAAAAATTATTACTGAAACGTGTTTGGCAGCGGGTCTAATACCCAATGGAACATATCAGGAACTCACAAATGGTGTCGTCTTCTACCCAAGAACCTTCTTTTGTCCGTTTGACTATGCAAATGGCGATAATTTCATCACGGAAGATACTCATGCGATCCATCATTTTTCTAAGTCGTGGCTCCCAGGGCATATCCGTTTGAGGTACAAACTTAAAATGATTGCCCGGAAAATATTTGGGCGGAAAATTATAATATATACGAGAAAAGTAAAAAGAATATTGACCAGATGAAAAAGAAGTTACTGATAATTTCATCTGATCTCGAGATTGGAGGCGTTGAACGGAGCTTGATTGGGTTACTAGCAGCTTTGGATTACACAGGCTGCGAAGTAGACCTGTTTCTTTATTCGCATTCAGGGGAGCTCATGTCATGCATTCCGGCTGAGGTTAACCTCCTACCAGAGTTGCCTGCATACTCGCGGATTAAAAAACCGTTAATAGGAACAACGATCAAAGCACCTAAAATAGGTATAGCCAGGTTTGCCTCGAAAGTGGTTGGACATATTAAGCAGAAACTCTTTGGTATTCGGGGAGATATGTTAGTGCAAAACTGCCGTTTTTGCCTCCCATTCTGGCCGCGGATTGAAGGTACATACGACGCTGCCCTAAGTTTTGCTACACCCCATTATTGCGCCACTAATCGGACCAATTCAAAAGTAACTGTGGGGTGGATTCACTCAGATTATCAACAATGTGCAGTGGATCAATCCTTGGAATTGAAAATGTGGAGTAAGCTTGATGTGATTGCCGCGGTATCAACTTCCGTGAAAGAATCGTTTGCACAAATTTTTCCTGAGCTTAAGGAAAAATTAACCGTTATTGAAAACATAGTTTGTCCAGATGTTATCCGCAGGGAGGCTGAGGAAGATATCGCAGATGAAATGGCTCCTATACAAGGAACCTACCGGATCTGTTCCGTCGGCCGCTTCTGTCATGCCAAAAACTTTGAAGCCATTCCTGCGATCTTATGGAATCTACAGAAACTAGGGATTCGAGTGCGCTGGTATCTCATAGGCTTTGGCAGTGGCGAGGCTTTGATTCGTAAAAAAATAGATGAGTCCGGCGTCAATGATAAGGTCATTATTCTGGGCAAAAAGACCAATCCCTATCCATATATAAAGGCCTGTGACATTTATGTGCAACCTTCACGTTACGAGGGTAAAGCAGTCACTGTGCGCGAGGCGCAAATCATTGGAAAGCCCGTGATTATCACAAATTTCCCAACGGCTCAGAGCCAACTCGAGGACGGCGTTGATGGTATGATTTGCCCGTCGAGTATTGAGGGTGTTGCGGAGGCTATTAAAGCGCTGATCCAGAATCCTGATCTGCGAGATCGATTCTCTAAAAGCGCTCTTTCAAGGAATTATGGAAACCAGGCAGAGATTGAAAAAATCTACGCCATTTGTGATTGATGAATCTGATTATCGAGTAGAAACAATTTGGCAAAACTTATCATATTCACGCCTGCTGTAATCGTCGATATCTTATTGAAGAAGTGTATTGATGCTCTCAGAGCCAACATGTTTTCAACTTTGAATGTCTCGTTGTTAATTGTGGAACCACAGACACTGCTACAAAGTTGCTCAAGTTCTGGTTTAGGGAAGAAATTAAGATTTCCATCCGTGACTATAACCAGAAAAATGACGAGCTCTCGGCTAGATTAACAAAGGATTTAAATTATCATCAGATCATTACCTATTAGAGATCGCTTAGACGATTGTGCTGAGTTTATTACAAAGTAACTGGACCGTATCGAGCGCAAAAAAAGCTCATTGTGTTCGAAACGTAAGAGCTCCAGACGATAGGCATTCCTATCAAGAGTGCCAATAAGTGACCACCAGCTAATAAAAAAGTATGCGTAAAGTTTGGGGGAAACGACCGTGATTCGTACAATCTGATTGTAGATTTGTCAGATGTCCGGCTAGTATTGCTTCTCTAATCTTAAGATCACTAAAAATAAAGTGTTAAAATAGGGATAAAAAAATCCTTTAATTTAGACAGGACAGCAAAAATAACACATAAGATGGTTAGCCAAAATAATTGGCTTCTGTCAGGAAGAAGATCCAACCATGTAGTGAGGAAGTCTAGTAGAGGTGTGGATGGATAGTGATTATATGCTGCTGCGATTATTAGTTATGCCCATCGTCTATCGTGTTCATGTAGGACGAACCAGGCAATTTCGTGCCATGTAGAAAATATGCGATAGAGGATCACAAGCAGCCACCAAATCTAAGATGAAAAATATATTAGTTGTGTTCGGTACACGGCCGGAAGCCATAAAAATGGCCCCTTTAGTGAGAGCGCTATCAAAAAAAGACAGTCTGTTTAACGTGAAAGTCTGTGTCACAGCTCAACATCGCCAAATGCTAGATCAGGTGTTGGAATTCTTTGAGATTATTCCTGACTACGATCTAAATTTGATGAAACCAGGTCAGAATCTCTATAGGTTGACGGCTGACATAGTTACAGGGATGAAGGCTATCCTAGAGGAGACAAAACCAGATTATATTTTTGTTCATGGTGATACGACCACTTCGACGGCTGTTGCCCTTGCTGGTTTTTATCATGGATCGAAAGTGTGCCACGTTGAGGCAGGCCTTCGGACCTTTAATAAACAATCACCATGGCCTGAGGAAGTGAATCGGCAGCTTACAGGTCGCATCGCAGATTTTCACTTCGCGCCTACCGAAACATCAAAACAAAATTTGTTAAGTGAGGGGATTAACAAGGATACGATCTTAGTTACCGGAAATACTGTTATTGATGCGCTATTCTACGCGGTGGGTCGGGTGCGGGAATTTCCGCCTGAGATTACAGATGTAGCATTTTTTAATTTTATTTCGTCCGTTACAACAGACAAAGATATTGTCTTAGTCACTGGGCATCGCCGTGAAAACCATGGGCAGGGGTTTTTGAACATTTGCGATGCGTTGAAAAAGATTTCGAAAATTACCAATGCGCACATCGTATTTCCAGTGCATTTGAACCCAAACGTACAAAAGCCTGTTTATGAAATCCTTGGCGAGTGCGCGAATATTACACTGATCGAGCCCCTTGATTACAAAGGATTTGCATGGTTAATGGATAAGGCCAAAATCATAATTACTGATAGCGGTGGCGTCCAGGAAGAAGCCCCAAGTTTGGGTAAGCCAGTACTCGTCATGCGCGATACAACTGAGCGTCCTGAAGCTGTTGATGCTGGAACTGTGACGCTCGTCGGGACAGACACCGAAAAAATTGTCAATGAAGCTGTGTCGCTATTAACTGATGATGCTCGATATCAGAGGGTTTCCCACTTGCATAATCCGTATGGCGATGGCGAGGCGTGTCGCCGGATTGTTGAATTTATGACCCAACTTCTGCCATAGTTAGGTAGGAAGAGAGATATAAATATCTCTAACAAAGTAAGGCTAGCGGTAACCGATAAAAATAAACCTACCACAAGCTTTTTCTCTCGTATTCTCTTAGAGATTCCGGATCTTATAGCAGGTGCACAGTGTATTTAATCAAAAAACTATAGCTAAAAAGTTCTAGACCCATGCTAAGCATAATTATACCAGTGTATAACGGAGAAAAGCATCTTCAGCGATGTATTGAAAGCGTACTAAAACAAACTTTCTGGGACTTTGAATTGATTCTGGTTAACGATGGTTCTAAAGATAATACCAAAAAAATTTGTGACGATAATGCTCTTTTAGACAACAGAGTAAAAGCGGTTCACAAGGTCAACGGGGGGACTTCATCCGCAAGGAATGAAGGTTTAAAGATTGCATCGGGTGATTATGTAGGATTCGTCGATTCAGATGATTGGGTCGAGCCAGACATGTATGAGAACATGTATGCAAAAGCTGTAAAACATGATGTGGATCTGGTCATTAGCGACCATAGAAGAGTCTTTGAGGACGGTTCTTCTTTTGAAGTAATTCAACCGATCCGAGAAGGATATTATGATAGGCCTGAGATGATCAAAGAGTATTTTCCATGTCTGCTGATGCGGGATGATATAGACTACCCACCAACAATATCTAACTGGGCTTGCTTGTTCCGAAAGAAATTATTAACGGATAATGACATCTGGTATGATACAGAAACAAAGTACAACGAGGACTTTTTGTTCGGTGTCAAGGCAGCGTACAAATCCAATAGTATCTACCACCTAAAGCAACATAGTGGCTACAACTTTTACTACAACGATGAATCAACAACAGCTGTTTATAACTCAGACAAATGGGATGTAAATCTCCACGTTTTTCGGCAGGCAAGGGAGTACTTGAAAAACGCTCCGGAATATGACTTTTCCCATCAACTCAAGACGGTCATTATCTTTTTCTCATTCAATGCAATTAATGAAATAGCCAAATCTAACGATGGGTTTAGACAAAGATACAGCGATATAAAAGCTATTCTAGCGCATGGTTACCTAAGGGAAGCTTTTTCAGCCTATCCGTTTCCCAATATAAAAACTAAGTTTTTGATCATGCTTTTTTTTCATAAATACAAATGGGCTTTTTTGATAACCTTGAAGCAGTCTCTCAAGAAGTTGTTGTGATTTGGTTTCCAAGTCTATAAAATAACAAAACTGCACACTTGCCCTGGATGTTTTCTCTGTTCTTGGATTTATTGTGATATTATTGCAGGATCAGAATGAGCTTTATTAAAAACTAAACTAAAATGAGGCTTCTTTGTAAGTCCAACAACAAATTAAAAATTAAACAAAATACTTTAGTATAAATTACAAACGAAATAGGCGAGTCTCGAATGTTTTCAAAGCCATTAGAGAGTTCTTACGAATTTGCCTTTCTATGGTTAGGGCGTATTTGTGCAGTGGGTGAAAGCCCTCTCGAAAGGTCGTAGACTAGTATTCGGGGAACAGGTGCATCCAATTTGAAGCAATGGAACGGTAATGGATGCTACGGCCATATTTAAAGAACGAGACTGAGAGTTTTGATAGTGCACCAAAGAGAATTTAGCATGTTGCGGCGGCGGAATGTTTGAGAAGTCAGCTGAAAGAACGCTTTCAGAATGATGAATGTCTACCAGCTGATCTGGAAGCCCCAACCGTTATGGTTAAAATGGATGTGACAGACAGCCAATATTTAGATGGGCATTTCGACGTAATCTTTTGCAATCATGTCCTTGAGCATCCACAGAACGATGAGCTCGCAATGAGTGAACTCAACAGGGTCTTAAATAGAGGTGGATTAGGAGCAATATTGGTGGTTCCTATCCATGCAGGAAAGACATTTGGACTTCCCACACGAGTTGGTCCTGTTGAACGTCTGAACCGATATCCTTATTCGGGACACGTCCTAGCGTATGGCCTAGATTATAATGGACGCCTGTTAAGGGCCGGGTTTCATGTAAAGAGAATTAGTGCACCTGACTTGCTTGCTGAAGATGATATTTTAAGGTTGAGATTAGCGGTTTCTGGTGATAACTAAGGACTACTCGCCAAAAGGTCTTGCCCCGCTATCTTTTTCACTGCGGGAAGCTAAAAATTTGCCATGAAAATTTCCGGCGAACGGAAAAGTTTTAGTAGGCTATGAAAAAATGTATTTTGTATCCACATGGCGGGAGTGGAAACCATGGTTGTGAGGCCATTGTCCGCACCACGATGGCGATTCTCGAGGGAATTCTAGGTGGTGTCACACTTTTTTCCGAGCGACCGGAAGAGGATTGTCTTGTTGGTATTGATCGCTTGGTCTCCGTTGTCGAAGCTCAGGAGTCCCTAAAGCGCTGGCAGAAACTGGTTTCTGCAATTTTTTATAAGCTGACTAATACTGACGAGCAGTTTTACCGCTATCAGTGTGCACCACTGATCAAGCATGCTGACAGTAATACGCTTGCCTTGTGTATCGGTGGTGACAACTACTGTTATGGATGGGTTGATTTCATTTATGCTCAGAATAAATTTCTTCGGGGAGAAGGAGCCGCGACCGTTCTCTGGGGCTGTTCCGTAGAACCCAGTGCGATGGATGAAGTCATGGTCGATGATCTACGCCGTCATGCCATAATCACCGCCCGTGAATCCATTACCTTTGAAGCCTTACAGGAAAAAGGGTTGGAAAATGTAAAGCTGTATCCCGATCCGGCTTTTCAGTTAGCTAAATCAAACTTGCCACTCCCAGAGGGTTTTGAAGAGGGAAATACTGTAGGTATAAACCTGAGTCCTTTGATTATGAAGTATGAAAAAGAGCAGGGCATGGCGATGAAGTCCTACGATGCTCTCATACACCACATTTTAGAGTCAACTGATATGCAGGTGGCTTTAATTCCTCATGTCGTGGTGAAAGGAAACAGTGACTTGGATCCGATGGCTGAGCTGTATGAGGGCTTTATGGAAACGGGGCGGGTTGTATTGATTGGTGATCACAACTCCATGGAGTTGAAAGGTTTTATTAGTAGATGCAGGATGTTTATAGGTGCGCGAACACACGCTACCATCGCCGCATATTCAAGCGGTGTCCCCACATTGGTTGTCGGATACAGTGTCAAGGCGCGTGGCATTGCACGGGATATTTTCGGAAGCGAAGAAGGGATGGTGCTACCAGTTCAGGATCTAACGTCGACCTCTCAATTGATTGACGCTTTTGAAGAATTAAGGACCCAAGAGACCGAAGTTCGGGCCACTCTCAAAAATGTGATACCTGACTATGCGGCTAAAGCATCTCGTGCGCGGGAGGTGATCGTCGATTTGCTGAGTGGATAATCAAACCGTCCTCGAGGTTGGTCTGGCACTGATATGCTCGCTGTATACCCATGCCAAGGAGCTGTTTTACAAAGTAGCATAGCCGGATTTTTCAAGGATATCACATGAAACCACCATCTCAATCTATATCAGATGTGCGAAAAGCTGAACGGAAACTTTTGTATTGCGCATTTAGATTTGTTGTCAGGAATGTCTTCAAAGGACCGGTCCGAAGAACTAGACATTTTCGCGAATGGTTTCAGATCCCAATGAGCTATGCAAGAATCATGGAAATACCGCTCACGCTTCTTCTTCTGCGAGCAACAAAGAAAGAGAAAATTCTGGACGTTTCCAGCCCCAAACTCCTTGCCATGTATTATGCGCTGAAAGGCTATGATGGGCTAGTGGCATCCGACTTAGAAAACTACTTTATCAACGATTTTGAAGCCTACAAAAAATACGCAAAGGTCTCTCTATCGACAGCTGTTTTTGATGCTACAAGGAGAATTCCCTTTCCTGACGATCACTTTGACAAGATATTCTCTGTGTCTGTCCTCGAACATATCCCATATGATGGTGACGTTTTGGCTCTTAGAGAATTATTGCGTGTCACGAAACCAACAGGTTCTCTCGTTATTACACTACCAGCTTTCACTCACTACGTTGAAGAATGGACTTCCTCCGAGCACTACTGGAAGTCTGTTCAAGATGAAAAAGGAAACATATTCTTCCAGAGGCGCTACGATCAAAAAACGTTGCTTAGAAATTTTGCAATCCCAGGCGCACAAATTGAAGATATTATTTTGATTGCAGAGAAACCAATCGATCAGCCTCGAATCGATAAGACCGGTAGGATGTTGCATAATTGCCACTATATTGAAAAAGTTCGCATCCCTCACTTGCTCAAAATGCTTTCCCGTCACTTGAAATATCTTCCATTTCTTGGGTATCTGGCTGAGTATATTGTCTCGAAGAAGTGTCACTATATGACCACCGACTGGGAAGATCCAAACATTAGACAAGTAGTCGTAAAGATCACGAAAGCAACCGACTTAGAACGGGACAATGCGGCGACGAGTCCAGGTCGTAACATTCAACGTTGAGGTTGTTTGTCATGATAAATCAAGTAATACGAAGGATGTAGTCGCAACTATAGGCAACGGGTAATAAAGGCAGAAGGAAAGACAATGTCCCATATCGATCCCAATACCCCAAATGCCTGCCCGCTGGTGTTGACCAAAGACACCGGTTGGTATGGGTCCCATTCAGGATTTTACGAACAATTAGGGAGTCTGTTGCAGCGGCCCCCATATCACGCCACAGTATTTAAACCTAGGCAAACACTCGCGCGGAACTTCATCGGTAAGCTTATCGGTAAGCTTAACAGTATTCGGTGTGGGATTCCGTATCGGAATGCCTACACAAGCAGTGTGGAATTGGAGTTTTTTCTCCGGATACGTTTTCTGAGGGCGAAGTATTCATGTGTTCTGAATATGGACGATCACTGGACGCTCTTGAATTACTGGAACAGGGTTCCAAGCTCTCTTGTTGGTGTGATTCATATTCCCACTTCCCAATGGGCGAAATGGCCAATTGGTAAAACAACCGATAGATTTGAGGCGTGCGGAAGGCTTCGATCCGCAGTGGTTCTGTGGGAACGTGAAATTCCTACCCTAGAACAGTTTGTGGGTCCCGGAAGAGTTGCTTTTGTCCCTCATGGCATTGATACGGAGTTCTTTCAACCCGGCATCAAACAGCGAAAAAAAATGTCGTTTCTAAGTTGTGGGCAATATCTACGTGATTTCGATATGCTAAAGTCAGTGTTTTGGGGAATACAGGCACGACACCCGGAATCTGAACTAAAACTGGTCATTCCATCCCACGTCTTAAAGGAGGTTGATCTTGCGTGGGCAGAGCAGCACCGAAACGTTTCAATTGTCTCGGGGTTATCTGACGAGGAATTACGCAGTGAATATCAGCTAGCCACGGGTTTGTTGATACCCTTTCTCGACTCTGGCGCAAACAACGCGACCATGGAGGCCATGGCTTGCGGGTGCCCTATTGTAACGAATGACATTGGCGGGATACGAAGCTATGGAGGAGGTTCGGTATACCCAATCGGAAATAATGCCGATGAATTAGTCGAAATTGCATCAAAGCTAATAGAGGATCCGATTTGGTCCATCGAGATGAGTGAAAAATTAAGATCGTATTCATTGAATTTCGATTGGGAAAAAGTTGTTCCTTTGTTTCTTTCAACGATCGAAGAACTGGCTCTGGATTCGAAGTAGAACGGCGGGAAATGAGCCTTGAAAGCCCACTTAACCGCGGTCAAGACACACAGTAGCCGCCTCACCGCCCTAGTTGAATCGCATGATGAAAAGTGATGCCACAACGGTGAGAGCTCTTGAATTTAGTTATAAGGCGTCCCCCAATTTCCTCATCGACTGCCGGATGGGCAGCCGAGATGTTTCAATAAATTCCTAGGAGAAATATCATGATGTTTAACTATATTTTTTGGTTACCCGCCTGTTTTTTTGTCGCTGGGTCGCTCTTCCTAGCAGTTGACCTTTATTACAAGATTGTCGAACGTTATTGCCGCTTTCGTATCGGTCGATGGAAGAACAAGGAGTCTTGGCTTTACAAATATAATAAGGTGGTTCTTAAGTGGCTTCCTGCTCCACCTCTCGTCCCAACGTCCGATAATACCCGTCTGCTCTTATGGGACAAAATCACCGGCAAGTATAGTAGGAGTAGTGTTCAATCTTTCCAGACAGCAGGCTTGATCTTAGGAGCTTGTGAATACCAAAAAAATGATTGCCGCCGTGTAATTAACCAATGCGCTGATTCTTTCATTGATGAAAAGGGTATGTGGAAGACGAAGCCTACGCACGTTGCTAATACTATGTTGGCATATTCGCTATTAAAGTATTCTGAGAATAAGAATGGCATTAAGCCGGCCATGGATTGCATGGTCTCTTTTGTTAACGAGCAGGTTAGTGAAGAAGATGGCTTGGTTCTCTACAACCAAAGCCGACCGTACCTTCGTTATGTTGATACACTTGGCCTTGTTTGCCCTTTTCTAGTTCTATATGCCCGTACTTATGATGAATCTAAATACACTAAACTAGCCATTGACCAGATTACAAAGTTTAGTGAGTTAGGGTTGTATGAGAGGAGTTTTTTGCCATTTCATGCTTATGAGGCACAGTCCCTGTGGCCAGTTGGAAGTTTTGGTTGGGGCCGCGGAACAGGATGGTTCGCAATAGCCGTTCTGGACTCTTTCCTAGAAATGGAAGAAAGCCAGGACACAAAAAAACTTAAAGATACAATCGCTCAGATGGCTGAATCTTATATCCAGTTTCAGCGGACTGATGGAGGCTACGGAGTCTTTCTGCAAGACAGAAAGACATATGATAGTTCAGCAACCGCTATGCTGGCATACTTCTATGCTTCATGCTTTTCTATTTTCCGGGAAGAAAAGTATAGAGATGTTTCAATGAGATCTATTGAGGCTCTGATTAAAAATACACGTATGGATGGGAAGCTAGATAACTGTCAAGGCGATACTAAAGATGTGGGGATATTTTCTACGCGGCATGATGTTCTTCCCCTAGCACAGGGAATGGGACTAAGGGCATGGTCTAAACTTCAGGAGATACCAAATGGGTAAATCTCGAACACAATATGCCACACTCAACATTGCTTCTAGCTTTGCCGGCTACTTCATTAATACAGTAGTCGGTTTTGCTTGCCGCATGGTTTTCGTGCGATGTTTGACGGAAGAGCACCTGGGTGTAGCCGGTCTGTTTACCAGCATTATTCTAATGCTTTCCTTAAGTGAGTTAGGGTTAGGGGCAGTGATGACTCATGCCTTATACGATCCCATAGCGAGGCATGATAAACAAAAAATAGCAGGCTTAATCAGGTATTTTGCAAAGATACATAGAGTAATTTTTGGGTTCATTATTATTGCTGGATTAGCCTTAGTACCTTTTCTCAATGTTTTTGTAAATGAAAGGCCAAGTATTGATGAGAATTTTACTCTGATTTACCTGTTATTTGTATTTAGCTCTGCGCTGTCTTATTTGTTTGGTCACTATTCTCTTTTTCTCCGCGCATCACAAAAAGATTATGTCATTGCGGCAGTCACTTACGCGACGACGATCATACAGAGTTGCGTTCAAATTATTGTTTTACTCCAAACAAGGAACTATATTTACTACTTAATTATTCAAATATTTTGTTTGGTTTTGCAGTCCTTATTTATCGCTAGCTTGGTTCGTAGAAAAAATCGCTACCTCTATAAAGGGCATGAGATTCAGGAGTTGAGTAAAGAAGAGAAAAAGAATCTGTTTAAAAATATTTATGTTCTTTCATTGGGAAAACTTAGTGGTTTCGTCGTTAATGGAACGGACAATATTATCATTGCAAAACTTGTTGGAATCGCAAGTGTGGGCCTGCTTTCTAATTATATTTTATTGATAGGAATAATAGACGCTTTAATACGAAGTTTCATTAGCTCAATTAGTGGAGGAATCGGTAATTTTAATGCTCTATCCGAAAAAAAAGCAACGGCCCGACTCTTTCATAATATTTCGTTTATTGTATTTCTAGTTTATGGTTGGTCTGGGGTCGTTCTTTATTTATGCGCTAACGATTTAATAGGTTTGCTATTTGGTGATAGATATGTAATGGGCCAGGTCATTTGCTCCCTCTTGGTTGCAAACTCATTCATGTTTGGGATGATTGTTGTTGTGGGTGTATTCATGGACTCGGTAGGTGTTTTTGCGAAAGGACGCCTTGTAGTCGTTGTTACATCAATTCTAAATGTGCTACTCTCTATATTATTTGGACTCCGGTGGGGTGTGATGGGGGTGCTTGCTGCAACGGTGGTGGCGCGTTTTGTTACCAACTGGTGGTATCAGCCAAGAGCGCTGTTTAAGTATGGATTCGAAGAAAGTAGTAGAAAATATTTTATAAACTATTTTACGTTTACAGGGCTAATTGTTGTATCAGTGATGTTGGCTTCTATCATAAACAATCAATTTGAAGTCGGCTCTAAGGTAATTGATATTACTGTGAGGTCTCTATACGCATCAGTAATTTTCTTAACCGGAGTTTATGTCGTGTATCGTAAAAGTGATGAGCTCAGGTATTTTATGGAGAAATTAAGATACGTACACAGGCAGTTGAGGATTCGGATTTTTCCTTATTAAGCTGGCCAGCAATCAGACGGAATTAGTGGCATAGTTAAAAGGTGGGCTCAGAAGTACGTCTGCACTCCCACTAGCGGTTCCGCCAACTTCGTTGTTAATTCTTTGGCCTCATGGTGAAGCTTTTCCTTTTGGCGAATATCTGGCTTGCAAGGCAGTTTCCCTCTCATCAAGCTATCAGTCAAAACAGTGCCCTTGAATTAACAAATGATTCCAGAAGTTAGTTAAGTCTGAGGTTACTCACCCCTATCACATGATAAAAAATATTGTCCCCGCCACGATTCTAGAGCATGTCAAGAGGACGATAAAAATTCCTCAATAATTCAAACCAATGCACATTCCAATATTTGGTCAGTGGAAGACTGAGTTGTGGGGGGAATGCGTGGAGTCAAAGTTTTTGGGCTCTGAAGGTGCGTTTTCCGTTCGGATTGAAAGCTGTAGGGGAGTAGTTTCTAGGCATTGGAATAGTTGAAACGGAGCCTGTTGTGAAATTAAGACACTCGGGCGAATTGAGGCAAGGAGGGTAATAGAAGATCCACCGAGGGCCTGGGTAAATCTATAATGAGATGTGGAAATGAAAGGGGGGGTGAATACGGCGCAAGCGAGTGATGCGTTCGCTATGGCTAATCTACATTGCAGATCTTTGGGCTAAGGGAGCCTATTTCAACTAGGGCCAAAGTTCTTGAGGAAGATGTACAGTGACTTAATTGCAAAAGAGATTGTCTTTCCTGTTAAAGACAAAGACGGCAGCTTGAAGGGGTTTGTTTCAGGTTCCTTCCATGCGCCTGGGTTGATGAGGCGTTTTTTGCTCAGGCGGCCTTGGAAGTTTTTAGCCCTAGCGTTCATTATTCTCGCGAGTCCGTCTTTATTGGTGGGCATCGCTGAACTTGGTGTAGCGCCCCCAAAGTCATTAGTAAAAGGTTCAGGTTCTGTTTTTTGTGGGCTACCAGAAGTGGACCTTCTCTCCATTGCAGTTGCCTACAGTGCTCGACATCAAGCGATTGGGTCGAGTCTTGTTGAGGCTTTTGAAGCCTACTTTCGATCTTTTAGAATTCGGCGTTACAAAGTAATTGCGGGCTATATGCTTGCTGGAGCCAATAGGTTTTATCAGAAACTCAATTTCGTATGGGCAAAAAACCATGTCTAATTTAACTCATAGAATCATCACAGATGTAATCAAATCTCAAGGAGTATACACTCCACTGCATATCCCGATTTTTGATGAGCGAGAAATCGAATTGGTGCGCGAGTGCGTCGAGTCAAACTTTGTGTCCTCAGTCGGTGCATTTTGCGAAAGGTTTGAGACTGCCTTGATTGATTACACCGGGGCAAAGCGAGCAGTCTTAACGGTTAATGGAACTTCCGCTCTACACCTTTCATTGTTACTCGCCGGGGTAGAGGCAGACGATGAGGTGTTGATTCCATCCTTTACTTTTGTTGCGACCGCGAATGCAGTCCGATATTGTAGAGCGATACCACACTTCATTGAGATCGAGGAGCGTGCGTTGGGGGTGGATGTTCGCAAGCTGTCGGATTGGCTAGAGACATCAGCCGATTTTCGCGAGGACGGGCTGTGGAACAAGTTCACTGGTCGCCGGATTCGATGTATCGTTCCTATGCACACATACGGGCATGCAGTAAATATGGATGCACTCGGTATTGTCGCGGCTCAGTTTGGCCTAGTTGTAGTTGAAGATGCCGCAGAGTCTTTGGGGTCATATTATAAGGAGCGGCATACAGGAAATGACTCGCTTTGTGCGGCAATCAGCTTCAATGGCAATAAAATCATAACGACTGGGGGCGGTGGCGCTATTCTGACAAATGATGATGACCTCGCAGATCGTGCAAGGCATTTATCGACTACTGCTAAAATCCCTCATTCTTGGGAGATGAGTCACGACGCGGTTGGGTTTAACTACCGTATGCCTGCTTTGAATGCGGCTCTTGGATGCGCTCAGATCGAAAAGCTACCCAATTTTATTGCAAAAAAACGTGCACTTGCGCAGCGCTATAAGGTAGCATTCGAACAGGTCGATGGGGTTCGTTTCCTAAGTGAACCAGAGTGGGCCACCAGTAATTATTGGTTGAATACGCTGGTTCTTGATGATGACTCTGGTGAGGCGCAGGAAGGTTTTCTTATGCGCGCCAACAGTGGCGGACTTATGACCCGTCCGGCGTGGACACCCTTGCATATGCTTTCCCTTTTTTCTGATTGCCCGAAGATGGACCTGAGAATAACGGAATCTATGGCTAGACGGGTCGTTAATATTCCAAGTACAGCTTCACTTTGAGGCGTGGCAATAATTGCTATAATTTTACAGCTATGAATGCAATGGAAGTCATAGGGCGTTCCCGGGCTCTCTTTAATACTGACGTTCTTTCTCGTGAGGAGGAGCTTCGGCGAAAACTAAGTGGTGCCCGAATCCTAGTCATCGGTGGTGCTGGGACGATTGGACAGTCGGTAGTGCGTGAGTTTTTTAAACGTGACCCTTCGGCTTTGCACGTTGTCGATATTAGTGAAAACAACTTAGTTGAGCTAGTGCGTGATATTCGGAGTACACTTGGCTACGGACGAGGGTCCTTTCAGACGCTTCCATTAGATGTGGGCACTCGCTATTTCGATGCATTTGTAGAATCGCAACAACCTTACGATTACATTTGTAATCTTTCAGCCTTAAAACATGTTAGAAGTGAGAAGGATCCGTATACCTTGATGCGGATGCTTGAGGTAAATATCTTTAATACTACAAAAACGGCACGGCTGGCTGCTGAGCAGGGGGCGAAAAAGTATTTCGCGGTCTCGACGGACAAGGCGGCGAACCCTGTAAACCTAATGGGAGGCTCGAAACGAATTATGGAGAAATTCCTGATGCGTGAATCAGCGAGCGTTCCAGTGTCGATGGCACGTTTTGCCAATGTTGCTTTCAGTGACGGGAGTCTCTTACATGGCTTTAACCAGCGTTTAATGAAACGGCAGCCGCTCTCGGCACCAAACGATGTAGAACGCTATTTTGTGACGCCTCAGGAGTCCGGTGAGCTATGCATGATGTCTGCAATTTTTGGTGAGAATCTAGATATTTTCTTTCCGCACCAGAACGGTGAACTCGAATTGACTAAGTTTTCGGATATCGCGATTCGGTTTTTGGAAAGCCATGGATACGAGGGGGTCGAATGCGAGACGGAGGACGAAGCGCGTAGCCGCACCGCGGAATTGATCTCGGAACGACAATGGCCGGTCTATTTCTTTTCGAGTGATACGACGGGAGAAAAAGCCTACGAAGAGTTCTTCATGGGAGATGAAAAGCTTGATTTGGAGTCATACCAAGGCATCGGAGTAATTAAAAACCTAGCTGATTTTGATGGTGAGGCTCTCGATAGATTTGAGCGGAATATCCTAGAAATTAAAGAATCGCCGAGTCCGTGGGATAAGAAGAAGATTGTCGAGGCGTATCTGGGGGTGCTTCCAGAGTTGAGTCATGAGGAGAAGGGAAAGTATCTAGATGCTCGGATGTAATAGGCAGACAGAAAAACAGTATTGAATCGTAGACGCTAGTTAAAACGTAATTAACATCTCTGATTTAAACAAAATAGTAATGGGTTAAAAGTTTCACTTCGTAAGGCAACAATTTATGTATCTAATCTTTAAACGAGCTATAGACTTAAGCGTCGCCTTGTTTGCACTCATTATTTTAACACCATTTCTTCTCCCGATAATTATAGGATTACGATTTACAGGTGAGGGTCATGTCTTTTATCGACAGGAACGCGTTGGCCTTAAAAATAAAAAGTTTTTAATTTGGAAGTTTGCCACGATGCTTGAGGACAGCCCCAACATGAATGGAGGGATACTGACGACAAAAAATGATCCAAGGATAACTCCAATGGGAACTTTTTTAAGAAAGTCAAAAATTAACGAATTACCTCAATTGCTTAATATTTTAGTTGGGAATATGAGTATCGTAGGGCCAAGACCTGTTGTAGAAGTTAGCTTCAAATCCTACCCAGAGGAAGTTCAAAAGATAATATACAACGTTAGTCCAGGATTAACAGGAATTGGCTCTATCATATTTCGAGACGAAGAAGAGTTAATTACTGAGGTTAAAAACCGCGGTGGAGACGTTTTTAGCTTTTACAAAAAACATATATACCCCTTTAAAGGAGAACTAGAAATTTTCTATCAAGAAAATAAAAGTTTTTTATTAGACATGAAAATAATTTTCGTAACAGGTTGGGTAATATTTTTTCCTCAAAGTCAAATTTATGAAAGAATGTTCAAAGGTCTTCCTCAGAGAAAAGTCAAGTGAATCTCCTAAGATTGATGGGCACTAAGAGTCAAAACTCATTATTTGAACTTATCTAGGTGATTGAGCTTTTTTGCGAAGGCCGCTTAACCGCTGGATCTTATGTTTGTATAAGATGTAGTCTACCATCAATCTTCAAAAGGTAATTCCATAAAATATTTATTATAATGACAGAACGTATCTTTAAAAGAGGATTGCGTATTAGATTGGTAGAGGAAAAATTACTGGAACTTTTCCAAGAAGGGAAACTCAATGGGACTGTTCATACCTGTATTGGTCAAGAGCTCATTGGAGTGTGTCTTGCAGAGAATCTTAAAAATGAAGACTATGTGATTTCGAATCATCGCGGCCATGGGCACCTCCTCTCACGGGAGGATGATTTCACTGCGTTTTTCGCTGAGTTAATGGGGCGTACGAATGGAATTTGCCAGGGTATGGGAGGAAGCCAGCACCTTTGCACATCAAACTTTTTTTCGAATGGCATTCAGGGCGGAATGACTCCGCTGGCAGCAGGTCTAGCCATGGCCCAAAAGATCAGAGGAGCTGGCCAAGTTGTCTGCTGCTTCATTGGTGATGGGACTCTTGGTGAAGGGATTATCTATGAAGCCTTTAACATTGCGGCTAAATGGGAACTCCCTGTTATCTATGTCCTGGAGAATAACCGCATCGCTCAATCCACAAGCATCAAACAAACCTTGGCTGGCGATATCCAAAAGCGCGCTGAAGGATTTGGCTTGAAGTATCAGAAGACTAATATTTGGGATGTTGAGGATATGATGGGAACCTTTGGTGAAGCTGTCTCGAATGCTCGCGAACGTTCAACTGCGCAGTTCGTCGAAGTCGATGCCTATCGCTTGTCTTCTCATTCCAAGAGCGATGACAACCGGGACGCCTCAGAAGTCGCAAGCTTCCGAGAGAAAGATCTCTTGGGTAAATTTTTAGCAGAAGATCCCTCGGCCACTGATTATGCCGCCGCCACAAAGCAAGAAATCAATGCTGCCGTTAAAAAAGCGGAGGAAGGAGCGTTATTGACTGAGCCTCCCAAGCAGCCAAAGCGGGAAGAGTCCGCAAGCTTCGCTCCGATACAGCAGATCGAAGGCAAGCGTGTGAATGAGCTTATCTATGAGGCTCTGAAAGCGCAGTTCGAACAGGACAACACGACTGTGCTCATTGGAGAAGATATTCAATACGTATCCAAATTCAATCCAGAGCCTTATGGTGGTGCCTTTAAGGTGACGAAGGATTTAAGCGAGCGCTTCTCTCACGTTTATAACACTCCCATCAGTGAGGCGGCGATTGTTGGTATTGGCAACGGTCTCGCGATCGGTGGGCAGCGGGCCATCGTCGAGGTCATGTTTGGCGACTTTCTCACTCTGGCCTTCGACCAACTCCTCAATCACGCTTCGAAATTCCGCACCATGTTCGCGGGTAAAGTAAATGTCCCTCTTCTTGTCCGGACGCCGATGGGTGGAAGACGTGGCTATGGTCCGACTCATAGCCAATCAATCGAAAAATTCTTCTTAGGGATTCCTGATCTATATGTTTTAGCGTTGAACCATCGTGTCGATCCCCGCAAGGTTTACGCCTCAGCATTGCAAGAAAATGGTCCAGTGCTCATGATCGAGAATAAGGTGCTCTACACACAGATGTTAGATACTGATGCTCCAGCTGGCTTTGAGCTCGCACTGACGAATGACGCCTATCCGGTGGTGAAAATGAGCCCGATAGGCCGTTCTCCAGAGGTAACGATTCTTTGTTACGGTGGAATGTTGAGTGAAGTCGAAAAAGCGGCTCAGACGGCTTTCGTCGAAGAAGAGATTTTAAGTGAAATTATTTGCCCAACACAGATTAATCCAGCTGGTAGAAAAGTGGTTGCTGAGTCTGTTAGATCTACGGGACGACTCGTCGTTGTGGAAGAAGGAAGTAGTGTCGCTGCCTTTGGTTCAGAGGTTGTATCGTCATTACTGGAAGATGGAGTTCCGATCCGGGCGGTGAAACGTCTAGGAAATAACGAAATTATCCCAAGCTCGTTTGAAGGAGAACTTGAATGTTTTCCAAGCGTTCAGTCTATTTTTAAAAGCATAGTAGAGATAAGCTCTTGAGTGGTAAGTATAGCCCTGTTACGGTCAGGAAAGAAGGAGTTAGCGATGATTTTTATACGGTCGTTAGAATTTTTTACAGAGATGGAGATAAAGTAGAAAAGGATAATGTTCTTCTTACCTTTGAGACATCAAAAGCGGCAATTGATTTTCCTGCGGATGCAGATGGTTACTTTTTCTCTCTCGTGGCAGAGGGAGATGAAATTGTAGTTGGCGATACCATTGCTGTGATCGCGGAGGAGGAGAGCTTTGACAAAAGTGGCCTCAAAACTGAGTCCCCACCCTCTAGCTCAGTCGGAGATTCTGCGGACATGCGCGTGTCCAAGCCTGCACAACGGCTGATGGACGAACATGGCTTAACGCTAGAGGATTTTCCCGGGTCAGAGCTCATTTCGCAAGATGATGTCGAAGCGAAGGTCCGCGTAGCAAACTCAAAGGTAGACCTTTCATCTCTAGAGGTGAAGGAAAACAGCGTTCTCATTTTAGGAGGAGGTGGCCATGCTAAAATGTGCATCGAAATCATTCGCCAGCAAGGAGCACTAGAGCCGATTGGAATCACAGATACCAATAAATCTCCAGGAGAAGACGTCTTCGGTATCCCCGTGCTCGGTGGTGATGAAGTTCTTCAGCCCCTCCGAGACAAAGGTGTGAAGCTAGCTGTTTTGGGTGTAGGCGCTGTGCTTAATCATTCTACTCGCGAAAAGCTTCATACGCAACTCATGGAGCATGGCTTCCAAGTGCCAAATATCATTCATCCATCTGCGAGCATCGAACCATCGGTGGAACTGGGAGATGGGAATCAAATTATGCAGGGGGCAATCATTGGTTCCGCTGTGACTATCGGTGATAATTGTATCGTGAATTCCGGCAGCGTCATTTCACACGACTGTTCAATTGCTAACCATGTCCACATCGCTCCGGGAGCCGTTCTCGCTGGCAGTGTCCAAGTTGGAGGGGGAACAGTCGTCGGGATGGGATCTACGGTTTTCCTAGGAGTTCAGGTAGGTCAAAATGTGATGATCAACAATGGAGTTAATATTTTTGATGACGTCGCTTCAGACTCGATTGTTAAAGAATAAAAAACCCTCAAACAAAGAAAAGGTCTAGTTCTCTCTGCGTTTAATATTTCTAATGCAAAAACGGTCATTGGTGTGAGGAAGGTAGCTCAAGAGTTGTCGACTCAGTTGTTTGTCTGGGCGCCTAGCTCTACGGCGAAATACTATGGAGCTGAGAGGCTCATTAGTTTATTTTGCTAGATAGGAGCCGGGCAATTTGTCTCAGACAACGTGATCATCCATCTCGACCATTGTAACGATAACGCAATTATCCAGCAGTTACATTGAAACCCGGAAGATTAGAGTTACGTTGACAATTTCCACGGGGACCATGCTTTCTAGGATTTTTTGGCCGGTGGAGGCACTCGCCTTGGAAAACCCTGATTCGCAAATAATCTTAGTAAATCTTGGGGCTTTTATGGCAAAAAAGAGGGTGTAGGCGATTCCAGTTACGGGCCATGAAAGGATGGAAGTCTCTGCGACCCTCGCTGAGCAGACTCCCGTGGCCTCTGGGCCCCTTATGTCAGGTTAGTATTTGGCCAAAACACTTCTGTTTTTCTGTTGGAAGAGTATCTACTGAGTCGGATCAAGAAACTCGGATACAAATAAACAAAGGGAGTTAGTTCTACGAAGCTTCAGGGTTGAATACGTGCCCCCTTACTTGGAGGGACGGGCACTGCGATGGGACGTTATTTGACGTCGCTCCTCCAGACGGATAAGCAAAAACCGACCGAGAGGTTGGTTTTTACCTTTAAGGGACGGCTAGCTGCATTTCGCCCTTTATTCACCAATGCAGAAGAGGGTCTTCTTGCTGCGGAGGAAGATGCGGTTATTGGCCAAAGCGAGGCTGGCGCGGTGGCTACGCATGGACAGGTCGCCGAACTGGACGCGGTGCAGCGGGCGGAACTTTTCAGGGTCGGCGGCGACGACGAAGACTTCGCCATTGTGGTCCTGGAAGTAGATCTTGCCGTCCCC
>MDTC01140342.1_pt1 | contig 29315 bp, 35 predicted proteins | sample 811181 | NCBI WGS metagenome assembly MDTC01 (sample SAMN05326644, study PRJNA326480) | marine metagenome | isolation source: seawater | place: Pacific Ocean: North | collected 2011 | reverse complement strand
AGATATATCTAATGATCCAAATGTACCTACACCAGTAGTTGTAATCGTAGATGAGCCAGTATCAATGTTACCAAATCCACTGGTGATTGATCCAGAGTTTAATGCACCAGTAGATACAATGTTTGCCACTGCAAACGTACCAAATGCCACTATGTCTACTTCGTCACCATCAGCCAAAGCACCACTTTCAAAAGTAACTGTATCTCCACTTGTAACAGTAACGTCTGCTGTAGACATACGAACACCATTGACATATACGTCAATAAACCCAGCATCATAGGCTAGTGTATTACCAGCAGCATCACTACCAGTTACACTTGTTGGTGTGCCTGATATATTATAGTGAAACCTGGCTGAAGTACCATTGACAGTAGAACCAGCTGCTGCCCAACCACTTGACTTATAAACTTTTAGTTCGTTTGCTGTTGTATCAAAGTATAGATCACCAACATCTAAAGAACTAGACGGAGCAGAACTTGCTACTCTGTATCTGTCTGCAAAACTATTAACACCTGATATATTTGAAGCTACTGTATTTACGTTTGTAACAGCACCAGCCACTGTGTTTATATTAGTAGCATTGCTTACTGCTGAATTTATATTAGAAGAATTACCAGCTACTGAAGTTACATTACTACTTATTCCAGCTACTGTAGTCACATTCGAGGATATTCCAGCAACAGTTGTTACATTGGATGAAATACCAGCTACTGTATCTATATTTGTTATATTTGAATTTGCTGTATTTATGTTGCTTATTGATCCAGCTACTGTATTTACATTACTGATAGCACCAGCAACAGTGTTTACGTTTGTTTGATTTGTTGATGTAAGTGTTAATTGTCTCCATTGAGTATTGGTTAAATCATACACTTTCATAATATCGTTTGTGGTATCAAAATATAATGCACCATCTATAAGTGCATTACCATCATTGTCTACTGACGGATCACTAGATTTAGCACCTAAAAATCTATCATCAAAAGTATCTAGGGCAGCTTCTGCTGCTGCTTGTGCTGTTTGTGCTGCTGTTGCAGAACTTGCTGCATTTGTAGCTTGAGTAGACGCTGTACTTGCACTTGTGCTTGCATTAGATGCTTGTGTAGATGCCGTACTTGCACTACTTGCAGCTGCTGTTGCACTGCTTGCCGCTGCTGTCGCTGAACTAGCCGCAGCAGTTTGTGATGTTGTTGAAGATGCTGCATCAACTATCAATGAGTATTTAGCACTGTTAGCATTAGTTGTTAATGGCTGTGATCCGCTGGATGTATGAGCGCTGGTAACAATAAATATGTTGTTAGTGCTAGTATCTTTGACAATATCTCTAATTACATAAGCAGTGCTTGCGGCCCAATTACCTTTGAATGTGCCAAGCTCTTGTGTAACAGACAATTCACCAGAACTATCAAATGAAAGAATCTTACTAGCTCTATCTGTTGCACTAGTCGTAAATTCTGGTGAAGTCATAGTATTTGTTTTAGATAACTTAATAGTTCTATCGACTTCTTCTTGTAACTCTTGAGTTATAAAAGTTAATCTATCTAAAGCATCTTCATGTGATGTACTAGGAAACGGATCATTTTCAACATAATCTGTACCCTGGGATTTTGATAATGTCCTTAGTATTACAACAGTTTCACCACTTGCTGGTCTTTGATCTGTGGATGAAAAATGTGCATCTGAAGATGTGCCAGTATTAAACTTAAATAAAACATTACCGCCACTATCTGAGCCAGCATTAGTTACAACATAGTGTGTATTCAGTGTCTTAGTTGTTTCAGTACCAGTTGCAGATCTTACGATAACAGTTAAATCAGCATCAGCAAATATTTTAAATCCATAGGCAAAGCTATGAAGCGTACCATTTGCTGAATACGAATTTTTTGTAGTCGTTGTAGAAACTGTCATTCGTCAAGCTCCCTTTCTAATTCTTCAAGTTCATCATCATATTCATCATTGGCTCTATCTAATCTGTCATTTAATGAATCTGAAAACTTTGAATTATCTAATAATTCTTCTGTAGCATCTTTCCTTGCTTCTGCTAGTATTAAGCTTAATTGATCTGACAAATAGCTTTGTGCATCTTTGTTACCTTTAGATGCTACTCTTAAATAATCTTGGATTTCGCCATCATCAAAAAATTCTTCTGCATATTCTAAAAAGAGTTTTCCAGATAGTTCGTGATACAAAGCTAGCTCTTGATTAGTCAAAGCTATTTTATGTGTTTCACTATTTTGTAATTTAGACAAAGTTTCTGGATGCCTGGATGGACCATATTTAATTGAGCTAAATATTTCATCCATAGCAAATGCTCTTTTAGCATATTTTTGATCTGGCGCTTGTCTATTTACTCCATAAAAACTTCTATATATAGGACTTACAATGTCTGGACCTAGAGCATCATCTACTATTATAGGTATTCCCCATACATTTCTTCTTGCTTCTAATGTAGAACTAAGTCCTGGAATCTGCTCCCTAAAATTATCAACAAGCGTTCTGCCTTCTCTTGCTACTGGATCAATAATCTTTTCAACTTGTGCAACAATTCTAGGCGTAAATGATCTTATAAAACTATCAATAGTTGATTTAGTATATCTTGTTGGATCACTAATAGTTTGTATAAGATTTGCAAAACCACTCATAAATGTTTTGTCTGTAATCTGATTAGATAAAACTAATGCAACTTTATTTGCTATAGTTGTCCAATCTTCAACATCAATATCACCATTAAGACCAGCTTCGCCTAGATCTGCTGCTATACCAACAATAGATGCAAAAGGTTCTGAGAATTGATAGCTTACGTATTGATAGCCACCTTCTCCATCTGGAACTCTAAAACTATATGGCTTCCATCCCATACGTTGTTTTGTCTTTGCAAAATCTCTATCAGTAGGACCACCGCCAGTTATAAATCCTTGGCTTGCAAAATAAGCAATAAGTGCAGTCGTTGTAGATCCTAATGCAATTCTGCCTTTAGCTAAATCTGCTGCTGCTCTATCAGAACTTGTTGCTCCAGGTGCAGATCCCTTTTCTATGGCCCTTCTTGCATCACCAGCATATATACCTAAAGGTGTTCTATCTAATAAAGCGTATTTAGTTGCATTATATGGCGTTTTAAAGAATGGTATAAAATACCTTATGCCTGGTACTTTTCTAATCTTAGATAAATTTTTACCAACTTCATCTAAATCACTTTGTAGTGTTACATATTTAGCGTGTGCTTCACCTCTAATAATCGCATTTTTTGGCGGATTAGTTATATATTCTGCAATGTATTCAGAAAGCGCATCACCAGTTTTTCCGTTTTGTGTGCCAGTTCTATAAGCATCTTGATACAAAGATTGCTTGTAAGCTATACCTTTAAAAAAAGCATCTTCAAATTCTAACGCTCTTGTTGGTATTCTATCTAAGGTCATAAACCTACCTAGAATATCAACAGCTGTACCCATGTTGCCTTGCAGATCCATACCTTCTGCACTAAATGCTTTTACGTTACGCTTACCTTTTTCTGGTTCAATTTTTGATCCTGGTAAAACTCTTTCGCCAGTGGCAAAACCTTTACCAGCAGCAGACCAAGCATCTTTTATAGACATAACAGTTGCAAACATTACAGCTTTGGCTTCACTAAAAGTCATACCACCTTCGCCGCCTAATGATCGTCTTACTGCACCAGCTGTAGCACCAGCAAAAGTTTCTGGTACATGAGCAAAGGTTGTTAAAAAAGCACCTATTATATTCTTACTATGTGTAACTGGTGACGATAGTAATATGTTTATCCAGGCTTCATATACAGCATCAAAAGCTTTTCTTGTTCCAGAAAACTTTCTTGCAAGATCTGCTTTTCTTACATTGTCACCATCAGCAGCGCCTTGATTATAAAGCTTTGCCATATTTCTAATATCATCAGATCCGCCGTAATCTTCAAGTAAACTTGTTAGATCTGGCCTAGACATATCAGCATCACCAGATCTTACTGGTATTCTAAACTGTGCCAATGCCCTGGCTATTTCTGTTTGGCTACCTTTGATCTGTGCTTGGAGTTGGCCAACCAACTCTAGTTGCGCTCTAAAAGCTAAAGCATCTGCATCCGTGCCATCTTCTGCTTTGTTTGCCAGGCCATCTAATATTTTTATTTCTTTTACTAATAATTCTCTTGCAGCCAGCATAGTTTCTGCCAGGCCAAAACCGCTTTGTGAATCTACAATTACAGATCCTTTTTGCCTACCAAGTATTAGATTAGCTAGCTTTCTAGGATTTGCACCAACAAGATCCGCCAGATCTTCTGTGGCTTTTGCAGTTATTTTACCCCTAGTTGCATCAGTTATTTGGCTTTTATATTTTGTAGATATTGTTTCTATAGTTGATAAGATATTACCTTCGTCTGGTATCTTTGCATCACCTTTAGATCCAACAGCTCTAAAATCTGTTAGAAGTCCAAATTCACCAACCGCTACTGGCTTTTTTATATCTTGCGCAACTTTAGCTGCATCTTCAACAGTTGGCCTTATATTAACACCAGTTGCATCTGGCTTTACTTGTCCTGGTATATTATTAGTTGCAGCTGCATCATCAGCAAAAGTAACTGGATCATTGTTTATTCTTAATGCTTTTTCTGCTTCAAGCATTTTAGCTTTTTTAGAAGCATCTGTTAAAACATTGCCAAACAAACTTCTTCTTATTGTATCACCTAAACCAGCAACCTTTATATCATTATATGAAGGTACAATTTGCGGTTTTACAATGTCATATTCTGAACCTGGCAATAGATCTAAGTTAAGCTGATCTGTATCATTGTAGTAAGGCTCGTTACCAGTTAAAGGTTTAGTCAACCCACCAGTAAGCAAGCTCTCTTGAGCTAGCTTTTCAGCTGCATCATCTATTGCCATAATATTTCCTAGGATAGTTATTTATACTAAATTTTTAGGACATTGAAAAGTTAATTCTTATTTTCATTGTCCATTTGTTGTTTTGCTAAAGTTCCAGCACCCACTGTTGCGGCTATAGGTGTAAATAATGGCTGGCCTTTTGGCGCTTGATTTTTGATTGTATCGGTTATTTGTATAGCTAATGTATCTTGTAAATTACCATCTATATTAACTTTTATAACTTCTACTTTAGCTTTTTTATCTAATTTCTTTAAAACGTCTTTTGATGATTTAGGCAAAACTTTATCATAAAAATCAACAAGACCTTGTTCACCCCATCTGTCTAATTGTACTTTACCAGGTGTCCAGGCAACATAATCATAACCTTGTTCTGTTGCTTGCCTAATCAATCTCTTTAATGCCAGCTGTGTCCATTTAGGAGAAGTATCTACAAATGGGCCTTTTGTTTCGCCACTAGATCCTTTTAGTTCTTTATAATTATCTCGTCTTTTTACAACTAATGGAATCAGCTCTTTTATAGTGTCAAATTGTTGCAAAAACTCTATAGGTGTTTCATCAACACCTCTATTATCACCAATACCTTTTAATAAAATTCTTATAACATCATTAATATATCTATCTTCATCATCACCCTTTTCAAAAAATCTGTCTGGTGGTGTTCTTGTTGCATATATTGTGGATTGTTGATCTTGAAATTCTTTATTGTAATTAGAAATTCTTATTTCATTTAGCTGATCGTCATTTAATAATCTAATTTTTTTTGTTATTTCTTGAATTATATTATTATTTTGATCTTCAATTTCTTTTTTAGGTCTTGCTTTAGGATTATAAAATCCTTGTATTCTGCCACGCTGCGCCCAATCAGATTGTATTTCTTCAGCGTATAAAATCTTAGATGTTTTCTTGCCAAGACCATCTGGACCTATGCCTTCTCTATCTGTAACTCTTACATGAGCAACAATATTGTTTTCATCAAAGTGTGAGCTATTAAATGTTCTTAATCTATTTAAATTTTTGCTTGTTTTGACACCTTCGTTAGATTGTTGTTTTTGTATTAAAGATTGTAATCTTTGTTTCATTTCTGGCGTAAATTCTTTTGCCGCCATGTCTGGTGTCAAAGTTTTTGCAAACGCTTCTTTTCTTGTAAGATTATAAACCTCTTGTTTTTCTATGTCTGGTAAATCAAGTTTAACTAAATCTGGATCACCTTTAAATCCTGGATTAGCTAATAATATTTCCCTATAATTATCTCCGCCTGGTTGTTTATAATCAGACCATCTAGTATCGCCTGGATCACCCATGCCAGTATAGCCATAGTCAAAAGCGTGTGTTTCAGCTTGTACTCTTGCTTCATTAAAACTGTATATATCGTCTGCTACAGTATCACCATTTGGGCTTCTTACAATAAAACCTATGTCATCATTCCCATGTATATGATACCCATGCGTACTATCATAATAATCCCTATATGGATTGTCCATGTACTCTTTATAGGCAACACCATCTAAAATATTTTCAATGCTATATCTTGTGTCTTGCGGCAAACGGTCATAATCGTTTTCAGCAATTTTTTGTTCTATGTATTTAATATCAGCTTTACTTGCTCCTTCATCTATTAAGCCTTTTCTAATAGCATCAAGTAAATATTCATCACCTTGCTGATTGTAATTATTACTTATTTCATCAATATAATCATCTGTTCTAAAAGACCAATTATCAGATATATCATCTACTCGGCCCTCATCAAAGTTAAGCGGTGTATCATCTGTACCTAAATTAGCACCAGGCTCTAAAGTTACTTCTTTTAGCTCTATTCTGTTTTCTTCTAAATGTTTTACAATTTCATCTTTTGTAACTTTAGGTTTACTTAGAATTTCATCCAGGCCTGTCCATTTTATTTCATCTTCTTTTACACCCTGGTTAATAAGAATACCCCTTAGTTGTGATCCCTGGCCAGAATTTTGCTTTAAGTTTTTTGCTTGCTCTAAAGCATTTGAGTAAAAACCTAGTTCATCCTGGTCAACTCGTTTATCTGTCAAAGCTTTACCAGCAGCAGAAACAAGTGAATCAACAGCTGGCATAGGATCAACACCAGTATTAAGTGTAAAACCACCATCCGCATTTCTTGCAGCTATTCTTTTATCTGCATCTTTACCTAGATTTCTTATGCCTTCAGCAATAAATGGTGCAGCTCTTTTTGCGCCTTCTATACCGCCAACAATCGTGCCACCACCAGCCAAGCCGATACCAGTTGATATTGCGCTTTGTAAGTTATCGAACTCTGATTTACCAGTTCTCGGATCTGCAACATTAGATCTAATCTCTTTTTGTTGTCTTATGTAATCTTCTGCTGCTGTATAACCACCAGCTTCATAAACAGTTAACAATCGTGGATCTAATGCTTTTTTTAGAAAATTAGTAATCCCTTTTTTAGTTGTTTGTTTTGCGCCTTGCCTTCCAAGAAAACCCCAGCCTAGTGTACTTAGACCAACATATGTTGTTGGATCTGAAAACATACCAGCAAAAAATCTTTTTGTGCCATTCCAGGATATACCAAGTTTAGCGTATTCTTCTTGCAATGCTAATGATGCTACCGCTAATTGTGGATTGTCTTTTGCTAGCGTTCCAAGCTTGCTAAAATTTATAGCTGCTTTTGGCAGATTATATTCTAATGATCCCTGGTATTCTATACCCCATGCTGCATATTCTTCTGGTGTTTTTGGCGCTCTTTGCAATGCTGCTTTTTTACGCCTGGTCATAACACCAGATCTATTTTTATCACCTATCATAGCATTATATAAAAGCTCACTAGCTCGCTGAAAGCCAGGACTTGTAACCAATTCTGCATCTGTTAGATCTTTAGTTTCTGGTAAATCAGTGACATTATTATCTAGGACAAACTCACTATCGTATTGAACGCCTTGCTCATTACCAGCTTCAAGCAGCTGCGCATAATCACCATTAACTAATTCTGATCTTTGATTGCGCAAAGACCATCCTAACAACCATTCGTTTTCCAAAATAGTTTCCTTACCTTCTTGCGCCTAAAAGTTTGTAGTTTTCTTGAAATAATTTAATAGTTTCAAATTCTATAGCTTTTTCTAAAGCTGTATAATTATCTCTATCTTCAACAATTTGTTGTTTAAGCAGATTTAGTCTTTCTTTAACTTCTTGTTCAGATTTATCCTTAAAATCAAAATCACCAAGTATATTTCTTGATTGTGAGTTTAATGATAAAAATGTTTGCTTACTTTTAGATTGTCTTATTTGATTAACAACTTCATCATAAACATCTCTTACATTTCTTACTTTTCCATCTACATCTTTATCATCAATAAGTCTGTCAAATGTATCTAAGGCATCAGCGCCTAACATACTATCCCTTGTTGAATTGTTATTTCTTCTACTTGTAGATCCAACATTTTCTTCTATTAAAGATCTAAGTCTTTTTATTTCTTTTGCTCTAGGTGTTTTTGCTTTTTGATCTTCTGCAAAATCTTTAAGCCTGGTAAAATCATTAATAGATATAGGATTGCCTTTACCTATTTTTTTAGAATATTTTTCAACAATTCTATTAATTTGAAATTTATCTTCAGCTTTATATATTTCATTTCTAAAATCTAATATTGTACCTTGGTCACTAGCAACTTCGTCACCTTCAATTATACTTGTTCTAAGTATGTTATATTGTGTTGTATCTAGCCTATTATCTCCATACAAAGTTTCTATTTTCTGCAAAGTAACTGGATCTTTTTTTTGTATTTTAACTAAAAATGTAGAAAAAGTTTTGCGCTGTGATTTTTTTATTGCTTTATCGTTTATCCTTGTTTGTTTTTCAATAGCTCTTGCAGCCTGGTTAGTTAAACGATTAGAAAGTGTATTAGCTTGTTTTTGTAATATTACTCTTTCGTTTTCTGATAGGTCTGGATATTGACTAACATCAAATAAATTATTTGCTATACGAGTTGCCGCATTTGCATCTTGTCCAAACGCAGCTTGAGATAATTCTTTATTTACAGTTAGCCTGGCTGCTTTACTTTTAGTTGCTAATATTCTTTTTTGTGCTGCTTCTTTTGTTATTAGACCGCCACTTACCATAGAAGCGTATAATCCATTTTCGCCATATAATTGATTTGTAGCTTCTGCTAAAGCAGTGCCAGAAGATATAGATATTTTATCTATTAACAGCTTTTCTTTTTTTATAGCTTGTGCAGTTCCATGATCTATTATTTTTAATCGTGATACTTTATTAAAATCATTTAGTGCAATTAATCTTAGATCACTAAGCTTTTCTGTAATATTTGATCTAACAACTTTATCTGTTATCTTGCTCGTTGCCCTTAGTGATATAGGCATCCATTTTCTATTAAAATAAGCGTTGGCTTCTTCTGTTGTTGTAAAATTTTTTGTTTGTGCTTCTCTTATAAGGCTCGATGCTTTTTCCCTTATACGATTTTCTCTTTTGTTTATATCAGCAGTACGTTCCATCTTTAGCTGTGTTTCCAGGTAATCTAAAGATATTTTCATACCTAAATCACCAAAGCCAGCCATAGCTCTTGATCCAGCTGATAACGCTCCAGGATTGGCTTGCACTGAAAAATTTATCGCACCAGTTTTGGAAGTCATCTTGCTTTGACTTCTGTAAGTAGGAACTCTCATTTACATAGTCGCATATTTATAGCCGCCAGATAACAAGCTACCCATAGCTTGAAATTTACCAGCTCTTGCAGCATTTCTGCCATACATACGATTAAGATTTGCTTGCATCCTTTGTTGAACTCCTTGCTCTTTTAGTTCTTGTTTGCCTACTTTGGCATTGTATCTCATGGTTGCGACTTCTTCGTCTGCTTGTTGGGCGTTTGCCAGGGCAACTTTTAGCGGTGTACCAGTATCAGCCATCCAGCCATTATATCTAAAAGCTTGTGACGTAGATGCTTGTAAATCATCAAAATCATTTCTAAATCTTTTTACATCTACTTCATTTTGTAAAACTAGCTGGTCTGCTGCCTGGTCATTCGCCTTGGCGTTTCTTTCATTTATTTGTGCATTATAATCGTAAGCTCGTTTTTGATCCTTACCAGCCTGGATAGCGCCTATAGCACTAACAGCAGTTGAAGCAATCAGTAAAGGTACAGCAAATTGAGCCATTATTTTATCCTCGCCATTCTATAATAATCTTGTCCATCTGGGCCATATTTGCGCATGATACCTTCATGCTCAAACCCTAAAAACTCGGCAAATCTTTTTGCCGTAGGCCAATCAGATCTAACACCAGCTTGCACACGAAACAACGAACTATCATCAATAATCATATCAAAATTATCTTTTATCATTCTAATAATAGTCAGTTTTTTCTGTGGCATTTTACTGGATGCAACAAACCATCCTTCGCCTACACCTTTCCATAAAGGCTGCACACCACTACTAGCTATAAGATGACCATTTTCTACAGCAGTAAATGCCATACCAGGTACATCTAATGATTGTGCAAAATCACCAGCCACACCAAAAGACTTTCTTGCTAGGTTGTCCATATCACCAGCAAGCAGCTCATCTAAGTGTTCAGCCTTATAATTTATTAACCTCATTGATCGAATGTCTGAAGCCTTGGGAATATTGCTAATACAGTTAATGGTAATGGTTGATCTTGTCGCACAAAGACAAAACCATCATTATCATACCCACCTCTAAACTCTACTTCTTTGTCACCAGTAAACATACCTAAAGCTTCATCCATGTCATCTGCTGAAGATCTAAATGGTATTAAATCAAGTTCTGCTTCTGAGCTGCCTACTTTTACACCAACAGACTTATATAATCTAAGTGTTATGTTATTTATTCTTTTGTTCTTGCCTTGTGATGTGCCTTCTGTTCCGCCAGCATCTATTCTCATAGTTTGCAATGTTGATTTATAATTAAATCCTATATGTGCTTTTTTTACTGATCTAGCCAGTGTAATACCACCAGACGATACAGTTCTGTCTGGATGTGTAGCACCATCACCTAAGACAACAATTTTTTCACCTTCTAAATGTGTAAGACCAGATATAGATGTTGCTGCTGTTCCGCTATATGTCAGGCCGCAATCTACAAAGTAAGCATCTTTTATATCTGTGCCAAACTCATAATTACTTAAATATTCTATATACCTTACTGTTGATCCATTTACAGTTCTCTTAACAATCATATAAAGATCATCTTCATCAGCTGTGCCAGGTATTGTAGCAATAGATTCAACAACAGCATTACCTTGATTTGTTGTCGCCAACCTTACTGGATCGCTTGTTTCTATTGTTGTATAGCCAGTGGTTTCTGGATCTGTTTCTTCTATTGTAATTACATTGGCTGCTGGATTAGCTACAGTGAAATCAGAATGTGCATTTATCCTGGTGAATATATTATCAGCTGTTGTGTTGTTGTCTGTATGCGGTCTAAATCCAAATGTTGTATCAGTAGGATCTGAAGCGCCAGCAGCTTCACTCACAAATGTTATTGTTTCTCCATCAGTCTTTGTGATCTTTATCGTTGTGCCTACAGCTATATTTGCATAGTCAGTAACAGTAATTGTTGCATCACCAAACCTACCGCCTAAAATATGCTCGTGCCAAGCAACTACTTGTTCTTCTCGTCTATATGTCATACCGACAAGAAAGCCATTAGCAAGCACACACCAAATCACATTATCTGGTTCTTGTTGCCAAGCCATTTCAACAATACCAGTTTCAGTAATATGTTCTGCAAGTATTGTTAAATCTGGCGCATTATAACTATCAGTATCAAAATTAAATACTAATTCTCGTAATTTTCTCAAAGCTCGCTGTACGAACAATGTTACTGGTCCTACATTTATAGGCTGTATATCAGCTGTTCCATAACTCGCTTGTCGTTTTATTTGTGCATTAGTCGGACTAAGTGGCTCGGCAGATCCGCTAGCAGACACAGCAAATTCACCACCACTTGTACCAACAATCAAAACCCTGGATGATGCCAGGTATCTTATGACGTTTACCTGGCTAGATCCTATTGTATAACTTAAAGCATCCGCAGCATTTGTGCCATCTGCAAAATCTTCAAAGTCACCAGCAACAGAAAAGAATACTGTTTGTGGCTGTGTTGATGTTCCAGCAAACACCAGGCGTTCTTCATAAAAACTTACACACGCTGGAAAACCAGTTGTTGTCGAAAAAGCACCTAGGCTAAAATCATCATCAGCTTCTAGTACACCAGCAACAGTTATCGATTGACCAGCAGCTTCATCAACAACATCTACTGATGGAGCAAATAACATTGTATCGTCTGTTACCTGGACAAGTAATGCAGAACTATTATTGTTTGCAGACGTACCAGCGCCAGTAATAACAACCTTTTGACCTACTTTAAAACCTTCTTTTATAAAGTTTGCAGCGCTATCAACTATTCTGTCATTGTGTTCTAAGCCAGTAGCGCTTGGATCACCTTCTGCAAAACTTAATGTAGTTGCCGTCATACTAGGCATTAATTCAGTTCTGCCAGCTGTATTTTCCTGGACAGCAGCAGTAACTGTTGTTGCATTAGTAAATGCTGTTATTTTTGCAAAACCATCATGTAACTTTATTAATCTTCCAACATCTGTCGAAGCAAATAAATCTGCACTTGCGGTAATTGTAACATTACCAGTTCTACCATTTGCTGTTAGTGTAGTAGCTGTCGTATTAGGATCTTGCATAGGACCACGCCTAAAATCAACCGCAGTGATTGTCCAGGCTGTATGGCTGGTCCTAGTAATTTTTTGCACTGGATGTGATGGATGTACTAGATACATAACATCTGCGCTTTGTGTAAATTTAATCTGTGATATTTGTGCTGAAGTATAAACAGTTGATACCTCTACAGCAGATCCGCCACTTTCTACAGTTCCTCCATCTTTATGTATTCTAAAATATTCATTACCAAATTCTAATATGTAAGCTTGCTCAACATTAAACTCAAAAGGTATAAGCCTTGTTGCATTTGCACTAGTTTTGACTGTATTTACATATATTGTACCAGGTCTACGACTAGCACCGCCATGTGGATGTATAGTAAAATTTTGCATGGTTTTAGAACCATTAAAATATTTACTTATATCAGTGCGGCCATCTAGCCTTGGCGATAGCTCACCAGCTGTAAAGTTATTTAAAGTTGGTGAAGCCTTGGCCATTACAATCTCGCATTAATAAATGTATTAGCAGCTAATACTTCGCTATCTGTTATACTTGATGTATTAGTGGTGTTTCCTTCCGTAGCATCTACAAACCTAGCTTCAGTAAGTTTATTTCTATAAAGATCGTACATTGTTGCAGTTAATGTTGTGCTTCCTATTAATGCATAAGCTATATCAGCAGCCATTGCCGCTTCTATTGTGTTAATAAGTAATTGATCGTATTGGTTAGGATCTGTAATCCTGGCAACAAAAATTAAGTTTACTGTGCTTTCATCACATAAAAGCTTTCTGCCTTCTATCTCAAACTTTATTTCTGGATCAGATAATTTTAGCACTCGCAAACAAAATGGATCTGTCGGTAGTGTAAATTGACTTGAATATGTAAAGCTAGGTGCTACTGAATCAGCAGCTAATGTTTGCCTGGATATAAGAGCGTTCCAGGGATGCGCCCTAAAGACACTATCTCTTACAAATTCGTATCGTTGATTGCATATTCTACCAGCCTTACTATCTTCTGATAATGCAAGAATAGTAGATGCGCCAATCATATTTAATGCTGAATTACATATATCAACCGCAGAAGCCATTATTTATTCCTATAAAAAAGGCAGCGCATTTCTGCGCCACCTAAAGTTTTAGTTTATAACGTATTCAATAATGAATGACATTGTACCAGCAGTACCGCCAGTTGCATTAAATGTAGCTGCAACATAGTAATGACCGCCTGGATCTGAGGAATCACCAGCTATAGTGTATACCTCTTGACCAGCAGTATTAATATCTGCCGCTTCAAATCTTACATCTGTCATAGCAGCTGCATCAGCAACGGAGCTTGCAAAGCAATCTTCGCTTTTGACAACACCAGCGCTAGTATATAATCCAACATTAAAAGTACAGCTGCCACCAAATGTGTCAGAACCTACCTTTAATGAGCTTATTCTAGCGTTAGTTGGTATAGGAGCTAACATAACAATATCATTGTCTGTGCTATCTCCAGCTGCTAGTTCAATAGTGCCTTGAGCAATCCTAGTTGTACCAGTTAACAAACCAGCATCACTCATAGTGTATGTAGCTTCAAAATTGGCTACGAGATCAGAATTTAATGTAGTCATTTTCTATCTCCCAATTAAGCTGATTCATCACAAAGGACAGAAACCACTTTAGCTTCTTCCATTCGTGTTGCACCAAATGTTGAACAATAAAAGACTTGAGTTGAGTAGGACTTGTCTGCTCTCTCATCAATCTTCGCCATTACGTCTTTTCCTACAGCCATCTTGATTCCATCTTCAGCCCAAGCAAAGCAAGTTCTGATATTGGAAGCCACAGCTAACCTGGTAGACATTATGAATTTAAAACCCATAAATGTATCGACTTCACCAGCAACAAGCGCTTTTACAGTATTGAAATCGCTTGATGTGATTTGTGTAGTACCAAGTAATGCTTCGACTTGTGCTGGAGCTACGGCAATATATCTTGGAATTGATGGATCAACAGAACCTTCATCCAAAATTTTCTTTGCACTAATTAGCTTTGCTATAGTCAAATCAGCTGATCCATGAGCAATAATATTACCAGCAAGCATTGAAGTATCAGTGCTACCACTTGATCCAGTTTTAGCTGTACCAGTTGCGGCTGCAATAATTGCATCATCCATAGATCTACCCATTGCCGCAGCAGCTGCTTGAGCATAGGTTGATGTAGGATCAATTAACATTCTTATTTTGTCAGCATCATCAATAAGATCAGCCCACTCATAAGAATCCATAGTTACCATTCGTCTTGAATGAGGTGTATCAAGAATCTGTGTATCTTGATGTCTTGATGTTCTTTTGACCGCAGCGGTTGCACCTACCTGGTCAAAAAAGGCTTTCTCACCAGTTACAGATTCTTCAGACACAGAACCACGGAGCAAAGATCCTCTTTGCTGCGATAATAACTGTACGTTAGAACTAAACTGATTAACGAAAGCGGTAGTGATTTGTGAACTCATTTCACTTTCTCCGTTAGTTTTAAATTAAAATTGAAACGCTACCTGGGGAATCCAGACGTAAGTTATTTGGTTTTGCGAGGGCCTTTGCTTATCTCGACTACTTTGCTGGTGTCTTTTTTAGAAGGACCAGATGGTTTATCTCCTTTATCACACCATTGCAAATACTTGTCAGCTCTATCTAGGGGATCATCTATAATCCTACCAGATCCAGTTTCGAGTACCATCCTCAAAACTTCAAGCCTAAATTCTCTTTCATCCATTATATCATCTCCCTATATCGCATAGCTTCATCAACGTAAAAACTATGTTGTGGATGTTTGGCATCCCAATAAGGAGTACTTGGATCTGTAAGCTCCGCTAACTTTTCAGAAGCTTCGCTAGGTGATAATCCGCCAGTAGTTTTTACTCCAGCCAGTGTATCTTCACCCATTTTTTCTTTCATATATTGTCCGATATTAACCATTGTCTTAATAATTGCTGGATGATCGCCTAGTTTCATACCATTACTAAGTGTTAAATCTTCAAATTCTTCTACTGGAATAGCGCTAAAATTGTCTAAAACGCCTTTTCCTACAGCCATTCTATCGTCAAATGCCTGGCCATATTCCTTTTTAAGCTCTAATGACACTTGATTTATTTGATCTTCAGTTACATTTGCTGTCTGTTGTACCTGGCTGCCACTAAATTCATTGTATTTATTTAATAAATTTTGCGCTTGATGTGGTAATAATCCTACTTCATGCGCTGTTTTCTTAAACCAATTAACCATATCAGCATTTTCTGATTGGCCTTCTGCTAGTTTATTTTCTAATTGGTAATCGTCAGCACTTGCTGGCCTACCAACTTTGTCATAAAAACTATTCCAATCGTCTGATGTAGCAAATTTACCAGGCTTTACAACCTTATCTGCACCTATCATAGACTGTGCATTAACATAAGATTTAGCTAATGATCCTACATCCTGGATAGTTTCTAATGATTTATGACTTCTAATATCTTCTGGAATTTCTGAGCGCCAATCATTTTGCACTGGCTGCGCAGACGGAGCTTGTCCAGCATCTACTGGAGCTTCCGCTACCTGGGCTTCTTCACTCATGTTTCTACTATGTCCTCTCTAGTTTTTGGTTCTTGCAGCATTGATAATAAAAATAAGACTACAGTGCGCTGCCCTTCTCTGTAGGCTGTTTCGTTTGGATCTGCTGAAAATGTAGATCCGTTAATGTGATACCTGGCTTGCAAATCTTTCATTACAATCTGGCCATCTTCAGTATTTAATAATGTTCTGTAAGCCGCTCTAAGATCGTCTATGCTCATTGTGCTTGCTCGGTTGTAGCGTTAACTGCTCGCAATGCTGGTGCTGCATTACCAGCTGCTTCTGCTGCTTGCTGTGCTTGCATCATTTCTGCTTGTTGTTGCTGTGCCGCTGCCCTTCTTTGTCGTATCTCGGCAACTTCTTCATCACCTCGAATAGCTGTAGCTGGTACAGATAAAGCTTTGACCATGTGCTTAGTAAGACCATCTGAATCTAAATAATCAATAATGCTTGGATCTACACCAACAAGTGGCTGCATCAACTCAAGTAAACGTAGTGCTGATTGCACATCACCAGATCTTTGCGCCTTGGCTAGAGGTGATACATATTCAATTTCTATATCAATATCTTGCATAAATTCTGGTGCAACCTCAAAAGCTTGTTGCCTGGCTAAAATATTATAACAACGAGTAATAAGCGGCTGTAGTAATTCTGCTTGCAATCTTCCTAATACTGGCCCTAACAATCTCATCTTTTCTTCAGTACGCTGGACAACTTCTGTTGCTGTCATCTGTGGTCCTTGGCCCAGGATTAATTGGTCAACGTAGAAAGCCGATTGTATAGCTTTTCTACGCTGTTCTTCCATATTTAAACCTAATGGATTGTTTGCGCCTATATTTAATGGCTCTATTCTATCCCTTGATCCAGATCTATAAAAGTTAAGGCCGCCTGGTATAGTTCTAATGGGGAGTATAAAACCATCATCTGGAACAAGAAGTGGAGGATCAACTTGTTTTTGAGCGGCCCTAATAGTGACTTCAGACATTTTATTTAACATTTTTATGTCTGGCAAAGCTGTCATGGCTGGTGATCTACCATAGCCAATTTCAAAACTAGCTTTTAAAAATCGTGGTGCTGTATAAGGAAACTCATCAAATCCGCTTTCAGATAAAATTTTCTTTTCATCTGGATCTAAATAAACAGAAGCAAAAGGTTTATTAAGCGCATCTATCCTGGTTATATCTCTTTCATCTCTTTTAAAAACAGCATGAAGCAAAGTTATTTCTTCATAAGGATTTTTCTGCATTGACTTAGCTACACGCTGCGGTACAGCTGTTTCACCAAAACGAGCTACGGCTGCTCGTGCTGGCATCTTAAATTTTCTATAAACTGTGTCTACTCGGCCATTTTCATCTTCCGATAAATAACATTCTGATATATGCCTAGTTGAAAACTTGAGCTGAAAGTCATCATCAGATTCAACAAACATAACGCCAGTACCAAATGTTATTAAATCATGGTACAGTTCATGTATCTGTTCTTGAAAGTTTGACCTAGAAAATGCCTGGTACATAACATCTTCAACACCTTCTAGCCATTCTTTTGCGGTATCATCACCATCAAGCACTCTATCCTGGAAGCGTAAACTAAACCATTTTGTACTCGCATTAGTTAACATTCCATGAAGTGAAGCAGACATAAGTTCTGCTGCATGAATTGCTGTACCATCAAATATAAGTTCTGTACGCTTATCACCGCCAGATCTTACTTTGGTTACATCAGCTTTTCTAGGAACAACATAGTCGGCTATCTCTTGCCAATGAGATTCCCAGGTTGATCTCATATTTTCTAAGCTACCAAATCGGCTTAGTAGAATATGAGCTAAATCATTTTCTGCCATTTATAATCCTAATAAAGTTTTTCTGCGGATAGGCGCACCACCAACAATACCTTGTGCTGATGTTAAAATTGTACCTTTTGATCGGCCACGCTTTCGTTCTTCTTCTTCTTCTTCATCACCAGCTCTAACAACATCCCTTGGATTATTAGAACCAGTTGTGTTATCTGGCTGATCTGATCCGCCGCCACTTGGCGGAATATAATTATCATCATCACCGCCTAAATTATCGTCACCTTCTTCTGGTGGTTCGTATATATCCATACCACCACCGCCAGCGCCTGGATCTCCGCCAGGCTCACCGCCAATGTCCATGCCGCCATCACCTTGATTGGGATTGCCGCCAGGACCAGGATCATCTGGTACTGGATCTGGATCTATATCAACACCGCCTGGATCTGGATCTGTTTCTTCTGGTGTAGTTGGATCGTCACCAACTATAGATTCATCTTCACCTATACCTTCATCTTGGTCAGTTCCATCATCTGGTGTGTCTGATCCTGGTTGTCCAGTTTCTGGACTTCCAATATCTGATCCACCGCCGCCACCGCCAGGATCACCTGGTTCATTATCTTGGTAACTATCGTCATCATCATCATTATCATCACCTGGGCCTGGGCCTGGATCTGGACTGCTTGGTGGATCTGGATCGTAGTCTGGATCTTCTTCTGGTGGATCATAACCGCCATCATCACCGCCGCCGCCGCCGCCATCATCTCCTATAAAACAGTATGTCGGATCGTTCCAGGGCAACATCTGGCCCAATATGTCCTTTTTTCTGTTTAGTTGGTCTATACCAATATCCAGTTCCAATTCCATGTTCCTTATTAAAATATCGTACTGTATCTTTTACAATAAATGATACATGACCAAAGGGAGCTACAAACTCAGCCAGCCATAAATTTTGTCCAGACTGCCACCAATCTTTCTCCATTGATGCGCCATCTCTTAGCCTGGTAAGCACTTCGTCAGAAACTAAAGCATAAGCACAAAAACCAACAAGCTTTTGATGTTTATTACGCCAATATCTGTACTGATTAATGGTTAATGGTGTTTCAAAATTATCTATAAGTTTTCTTAACCTTACAGATCTGTGCAGCCGACTATACCTTAGAAGCTCAATAACCTCACCAAAGCTAGGACTTTTTAGTTGCACCACCTAATAACGTCTTATACGCCACTCCATCTTCTGCTAATACGCCTTGTGGTGAAGTCATTATGGTTTTTTTCCTAGATACTCTTTTAGGATCTTTCATTTTATTCTCTACCTCACTCCTCTTAGTCGGTGCTGGTACAGCTTGTGCTGGAGGTGGTGGAGGTGGAGGTGGTGGTGCTGGCTTACTGCCGCCGAATAATCCGCCCATGTTACATTGCTCCTATACTATTAAATGGATTATAACTACTATCTGCAATCGCTTGTGGTGGCCGTTCAAACCCTCGGTTTTCTTTTACACCCACAGCAAAATATCTCCAGGCATCAGCTGCATGGCTGGCCCAATCATGTACTGGACTATTCCTAAAAGTCCTTAATCTTTCATTATACGCTCTATGGTACTGCCTTAATGCTTCTAATCCAGCTTTGCAGTTGGCTTGGTCAAACCAGCAACGGCTGAGAATAATCTGCGCAGCGTGTATGCCATCTTCAACAGGCAACTTTGGTACAACCCTAAAATTAATACCCAAATCGTATGAGATTTCACGGCGGCTCTTGCCAGAGCCAAGCTCTCGTACTTCAATATCATGCGGCGCATTGTGACTTCCATAGTAATAGCCTTTATTCGTAAGTATCTTCGCATAGTGCGGCAACCCCTCATTCCTAGCTTCATAAAAATCTATAACATGAATGGCCCTACCAACATTCTGTGTAAACCATATAGCCGTGCTATCACCAATACCAAGATCCCACCAGGTATCTACCTTGTGTGCCTGGTCATAGGGAACATTCCCTATGCGCCCACCTTCCTGGGCCACTTGCAATTCTTTACCAAAAATAGCTCCTGGCACATTAGCAACCCAGGAACATTCAAACTCTTGCTCAAACTGGTCCTCGGTCATCATCAACCTGGCAGCTTCTAATTCTTCTTTATCAACTATATCAGTTTCACTAGCCTTATAAACTTGTGTAAACCATTCATCAGACGTTGTTGCCGCTTCATACAAATCATAAAAAGCATTATGCCCTCTTGGCGTTCCAATAAAAAAGGCCCATCCCTTCCTATCAGACAATGCTGGTCTAATAACTTCTGGAAATAAACTTTCTGGAAGATCTGCCATTTCATCAAGCACAGTTCCATCTAAGTAAATTCCTCTCAATGAATCATAATTTTCTGCTCCAAGCAGCTGAATCCTTGCACCATTAGGCAGATCACATCTAAGCTCCGTTTCGTGAAACCTAACCATAGGAACTTTACCAGCAAACTGCTTTAGATAATCCCATGCCACAGCTTTTGCCTGGCGGTATGTAGGCGCTATATAAGCGTACCTGGGATTCGTTTGTGTATTAAGTATTGCTGCCCTCAATAAATGGTTTATAGCCATCACTGTCTTGCCAAATCGTCTGTGACACACCACAACTCCCCAGCGCTTCTTTGTCAGCTCGTTATGCAGTTTTGCCTGGAGTGGTCTAGGTGAATAAGGAATCTCGATGTTCATGGCTTAGACACTCTCTAATCAGTAATATATACGTATTAGGACAGGCGGCCATGTTTTTGGGCCGTACCCACCCTTGCACAGAAAAAATGGCATCATACGAGTTGGCTACTCGTAACTATTTGTAAGCCAGGCAACAAACACAATACATCTAGTGCCAAAGTTCTGTAGAATCTGTGCAATATTTATTTAACAAGTTAAAGGTATGCCTTGTGTGCGAGATCACTGCCAACACAAGACCATTCACACGGCAAACCCTACACGATCTCCAAGTTACCATTGGCCCAAGACAAAGTAACCTGGCCATTATTCCCAGCCGTCTTATCTTCTGCCTTATCCCTAACACCTAATGGCTGCATCTGCCTAATGTGTTTATCCATATGATCTGCTTCTAATCGTCTACGTTGCACTTCAGCCATTGCAAGCTTTGGATCATCTGGCAATGCCATCTTAACTAAGTCAAGTATCTGATCCCTCATAACCTCACACTGCAACGCTCTAGCCTTACGATACATAGTATGAGCTTCATCATTCTCTTGTACCCATCTAAGTACAGTACGCCAGCTAGGTAATGTCTTAGTATTGTTACATATCCTAGTAAGGCTTTCACCTTCAGCAATACGCTCACAGATCTTTTCCATCTGTGGTTTTGTAACTCTTATCTTAATAACTTTAGCCATTAATCCAGCTCAAAAAAAAACCTGGTATTCTTTACCAGGCGTTAAGTTAACTAATCTTAACAAAAACACTAATATTTTCAGATCATTTAGTCAAGCACATTGATTAAATAAATATCTACTATTGACTTCTAACGTCACTGCAATTATTTTAGACTAAAGGAGTATACTATGACAGATTCAATAAGACTAAACAAAGATGATGCCCTGGCATTGCAACAGCAATACCATGAAGCATTAGCAGCTGGTAAGAAACAGTTTGTATTTATGGATAGAGATATACTTACAGACTATGCAAAATACATGATAGAGTATCTAAAAACACAAGGCCTATTAGAAGAAGAAACTAAGCACTAAAGCCGATAATACAATCTAACCAAAGCATCTTTATATCTACGTTTTACAATCCTAGGATCATTAAGACCTAGGATTTTTGCTATCTTAGTCCACTTAGGCCCTCTATCAGTAAATGCAGCTGAATGTGCAACTGCCCATACAAGCCGTCTATCTTCGTCATCCATCTTAGTTAACGCCAAATCTATAGCTTTATCTAACCTGGTAATCTGATCTGGTGTAGCTTTTAACCTGGTTACGCCCATAGCATTATAACCATAACCAGACCATTCAGTTACATAATCTGGCCAATTAACCATCTTCTGTTTACGAATAGCACTAGGCAACTTTCTTTCTGTTTCAGCAGCTTCAAAAAATAAATCATTTAACTGCGCAATATCCATTACTTGCGCTCACGCCTAAGTTTGTCATCCATTTCTCTAAGCCAGCTAAGTTTATCAAATATTGGTATATGCTCTAGGTTAATAACCAGGTCCTTGTAAGCATCTTCTGAATATTTTTTTTTCAACTTACCCAAGACACGCCTTTGCAATTCATCAATGGGAAATTTTGCGCTGCGATTTACTGCTGCTGCATAAGCTGGATTCTTTGTTTTAGCTGTTAGCTTAGCTAAGCTCTTTATCTTAGCTAAGTTATTATTCTTAGCTAAGCTATCTAAGCTATTTTTTTTATTTAAAGGATTTAATTGAGTGCTAAGATGTGCGCTAAGCTTAGCTACATGATTTGGCTTAGAAAAAATTTTACTCTTATCACGATTCATCTGTCAACCCCCCTAATAAAAATAAATAATTTGCACCATCATAAATGTTGTCTGCATTAGGTTTGCCACAATCCATTCTTGCTAATTTATTTTCAATATGAAACTTCACCGCATCAGCAGCATCAAACTTTTCGCCAGGTTTTAATTTATTTTTAAAACTTAAATTTAATCTTGTGGCTAAATTTTCGTATAGCTCGTTGTAGTCACCAAGCTTGTCTGCTCTATCTTTTAATATCTGTGCAGCAACTTCCGCATATTGGTGTGGCTTCATTTAACCACCCTATCAAAATGATCTACCTTCAACTCTTGTGCTTTCCAGGCAGCTCTTTCAGCTTCTATCTGTTTTGGTGTAAGCGGCTTTGCTTTTCTCTTTAACTCTTTACACAATAAACTTACATGATTTGCGCCAGTTCGATTTGGTTTTGTCATACTACTTCCCCCTTAGTTTAATTAATCCATCTAAATACTCATGTACCTGGTCAACAGATCTACATAGCTGCCAGAAGCATCCAGCCAGCTCCAGCTGATCTCTAACAAGCGCCTGGTTAGCTGATAGCTTGCCGCCCTTGGAACGCTTTACTTCAATAAAAATAGATATCGAATTGCCAACTTTAGTCTGATCTCCAGGCACAAATATTTCTATGTCTGGCCAACCAGCTTTTGTTCCCATACGTTTTTGTTTTACTTTGTAGGCAACATGACGATTGCCCTCATTCGGTGAATGATGCCAAATTGATCCAGGCGGCAGCATTACATCTAACCACTGTCCGATTCGCATATGAACTGTATCTTCCGAATCAATTTCTGCGAATGATGAAGTCATTAGGCGTGACACTCCCCATAGTTACTTCTAAAATTAAACTTAAATGTTTAGGACTCGGCGTAAGTGCTTGATTATGCTGCTTTGGTAGGCACCATCTACGAGCTACAGTTGCTTCTTTAAACCCTAGTTTTTCAGCTAATTTCTTGTAACTTAAATTATTTTCTAATCTATATTCTTCTAATGTCATGTCTTTAGAAGTAACATAGAATGATTTTAAACGTCAATACCCTAAATGTATTTGACAATAGTGACTTTAGAAGTCATATTTATATTGTTAGAAATCATGTACCATGTCTTAAAACATCATGTTGTGTGTTATTTAACCACTATACACAACATATTGTTGTTAATTTAGAAATTGAACATGGTGAATGAAAGGTATAAAATGACAGTCCTAAACTTTAAAAAATTAAATGATACAGAAATCAAAATGCCCAATAACTTAGATACAATGATTAGACGATCTGGTTTGCTTAATAAAGAAGTAGCAGAACGTAAAGGGATTCGACCAGAAACAGTATCAAGACATATTAGTGGCGCTTTACAATTTACATTAAAAGATGCTGAAGAATATGCAATGATCTTAGGCTGCACTGCCCAGGATGTTTTGTTTGTTCAAAATGCAGTTCCTTTGTTTGGTTATTTAGATAACGAAAATGTAACTGCAATTACACCAGTTGAAAAAGAAAGAGCTTTTTATTTGCCCTGGCCTACTTCTAAGTCAAGGCGTGTTGTTATTTCTAAACATACTGCAAAAAACAAACATTGGGCAAATGGCAGAATGTATATGTTTGATTTTGCGCCAATCAATAAAGGTGAAGTTGACCAGGATTGTTATATGAATTTAAGTATAGTTTTAGTTGATGGTCAAACTCAACCACAATTTGCAGTTGTCTACCCAGAACCAGGCGGCACATTTTCACTTGGATTTAACACAGATACACACACAAATACAGATCAATCACTTAAACCAGGTGGTGAACTAAGTATATCTAGGTCTGGATTAAATCTTTTATGGGGATGCCCTATAGTAAGCTGCATCTTTAGATCAGAACTTATTGGTGTTGTTGAAAAACAATTTTAGATCAACCCTCTTGACTTTTTAAATCAAGCTATAATAGGATCTTCTAATTCAATTTAGGAGATCATATGTCGTTTATAGAAACACCAGGATATGCATCACGATTTAATTATCTGTGGCACTCTAATCCAAAATCAAAGCTAAAATGTAAAGGTTTATTTGATAAAGTTCATGTAAGGCCAATGCTTTCTGATGCCTGGGATGTTTACAAAGATACAACAGTTAGCCAGCATTTAAGAGATAAAGCTTGGCAAATAATAGAAAAATTTGAATCTAAATTAAATGGACAAGATAACGCTGCTATGGCTGGTGGCCGCACAGTGCAAGAAGCTACTGATGCTATACTAATAGATAACAAAGATCCTGGAGAAGCTATTGAAGAAGCCATACAAAGCTATAATAAATTCAAAGCTCGCACCTGGGATGATGGAACAGATGCTAACAAAAAGATAAAGTATGTAGATGAAATAGAAGCCGTAACCAAAAACGCTGTTGCTGGCCTACAAGAAGCCATGCAAAGAGATAATCAGATTGTCGGTGAAATAGAATACATAAAAAATTTAGCTGGTTGTGAGCTGCCACATAACACAAGACCAGATTACAATAGGCGTGGAGATCTAAAAACTAAATGGTCTAGGATAAGTAAAACATCTAAGTCTGGTTTTGCAGCTGCAAGCTTACCTAAAAGCTTAACTGGTCCTTTTGAGCAAGCAGCCTTGTACCAGGTTGCTGGTTTTTGGGCGTGTAATGGCGGCCTACCGCCCTTTTTAATTTATGCTAACGCCACAGATTATAGAATATTCGACCAAGATAATACACCAGAACTACAAGATGATTACTTAGCCGACATAGTACAAACAATCGCAAGGTCACATAAAGCTACAGAAGAATTACTTAAGGTAGCCAAAGATAAAGATCATTTATTTAGATTAGTAGAACCAGATTTTACAAATATCTGCTGGTCTGAACCACCAGTTATTATTGATGAAGCAAAAAAACTATGGGGGATAAAATGAAAGATCCCTGGTTATGGATAACTGAGTTTATTGGCGCTGCTTTTATATTTGGATTTTTTTATTTTTTAATATGGATCTTAGCGATTTTATTTCCAGGAGCTATGTAGATGCAAGATATATTACAAACACCACCAAACATTCATAAACACGCTAGGGAAACTGAGCAACTAGCGCTGGAGTTTATACTACCAAAAGTAAAAAAGATGCGCCTGATAGTCCTTAGATCAATAGCTAATGCTGGATGGACTAAAGGCAAAACTGGATCTGAAATTGTAAATGATATTGATGGCTACATTGTATCTGTAAGGCCCAGGCTTACTGAGCTGCATGAATATGGATTGATAATACCAGGCGATAAAAGAAAGAACGCTAGAGGATCATATGAGTTGTCCTGGTTAATTACTAGTAAAGGCAAACAAGTTGCGGAGATGAATGATGAAAAATAATAATTTACCACAATTAGTAAAAGATACTTGTCAAAAGTATGGCATAAATCCAGATGATAGTTTGTGGAATTGTCATGGTACTTGGGTAATGTACCATAGAGCATTAGAGCGTGTTGCTGCTTTACAAAATATTAAATTTAATCAACCTACAATTATTGAGCATAACGCTGAAAAAAGAATATGTGTAATGCTTGTTAAAGGTACATGGCAAGGTAAAGAAGAATGGACTATCGGTGAAGCCATGCCAATAAACATTGATAGAAAAAATAATCAACAGCAATATCCTTTTGCAATGGCTGAAAAAAGAGCAAAAGATAGAGTGATATTAAAATTATTAGGATTGCATGGATATGTTTATTCGCAAGAAGAATTTGCTGATGCAGAAAATGATTTACAAAAAAATAAATCTAATACCAAGCCAGATCCCAAGCCAGATCCCAAGCCAGATCCCAAGCCAGATCCCAAGCCAGAAACAGAAGAAAAAGACCAGGAAGAATGGCAAAAAATAACTGAAAACTATCTGCGAAATATTGACGAGCTAAAGTCACAAAGTATGTGTATGCACTGGTTCAACAAAAACAAAGATGCCCTTATAAATATGAAAGAGATAGTTCCTAGGATGTTTGGCGAGATCCAGGAACATTACGAAAAGAAACTAAATTTATTACAACAATAGGAGCTACAATGGGAAACTCACCACAATTTTCTAATACAAATATTAAATTTCAAAGACCAGTATCATCTTCTGATGATAATCTTGGCCAAAAAATAAAGGTAAGCGTTTGGTTAAACTTTGATAATGGCTGGGATGAAGAAGCAAAAAGACCTTACCCACCTACAGCAGAACAACAAAAAAGTATTGAAGATATACACAGACAAATAAAAGATCTTGGCATGGAGCTTTCTTTGCAGCTGCAAGAGTTTGATAGCAAAATGAACATAGCTAGAGCTAGAGCATTTTGTAATGATTTAAGGTATGAAACAAACCAAGTTAATGAAGGAGTAGTAAATGGTTTTGACGATCTATAATAAAGCTTTGTTTAATCTTATTGAAACAACACAAATATTATTTGGGCCATGTAAGCGCAAAGCATCTGAGTATGCTAGAGTAAACCGCATGGTAAAAGATGGCGGTATTAAAAGTATTATGGATCGTGGAAGGCATTATGTGACTAGAAGCACATTAGTAGAATGGATGGGATCTGAAGAAGCTTTGAACAAAGCTCTACAAAATTTAGACAATGTTGTAGAGCTTTATCCAGATGATTAAAAGTTGATTTGAGCCATATCGTTTTGCAGCTTTTGCTTTCTTGCTAAGTCTTGCATCCAATGACCATAAGTTCTTTGTGTAATAGCAATGTCACTATGGCCCATAAGATTTGATACTGTCCACACATCATTGCCATAAAACTCTAGCATCTTACTCGCATAGTAATGCCTTAGATCATGCCAGGTTAAGTTCTTATTACTAAGCTGCCTAACAACTTTTTGCAGCTGTTCACGCCAAGTTGATGTATTAACCATTGTATTATACTTAGTTCCAAACACTAAATGTGTTTGATTTGGTCTGCCTTGCTTTATGTAAAGCTCTTGTAGCTCTCTCATTAAAGTATTCTTGATCGGTACAGTTCGGTTAGAAGTCCTGGTTTTCACCCTACCTACGCCGCCTTCTACTTTAATCTTGGCAGCTTTATTAACTGTAACCTCAAACATTTTAAAATCTATATCACCCCAGGTCAAAGCTCGTTGCTCACCAGCTCTTAATCCAGTTGAACAAGCAAACTTATATGCTAGGACTACAGACTTAGGTAAAAGCTTCTCTATATCGTGTATAAAATCTGTAGATAACTTTTCCTTTTGCGGCTTGTTTTCTAGGTCATCATTAAAAGGTCTTTCAATAACAATATCAGACATAGGATTTTCTCTAATGCAGCCACAAACTTTAGCGTGTTTCATTAGTTTGTTAAACATAGATCTCATGGCAACTAAAGTCTTGTAACCTCTCTTACCTTTTTTGCCAGAGTTTTCTAATGCTGGAATAATGTATGTCTTGCAATGTTGCGCAGTAAGATCGCTTACTTTCAGATCCGCAACAGTAGTCATACCAATTTTTATTTGTAAAAAACTTTCGAAAACTTTTTTGTATGAATCAAAGTATTGCGGTAATGGTTTACCTTTTTTCATCCTGGTATATTCTTCCCAGTAAAAATGTCTCAGTGGATTATTGTTCTTAATCCTATCATCCCAATCAGCTCGCATCTCATCATCTGGGAATGGACCAAGTAAATCTTTGATTGTCCAGGTGTGGCTTTCTTGTAAATGCTTATCATTTAATTCTTTAACTTTAATCAAAGCTTGTTCAGCTTCTTCCTTTGTATGATAAAACTTTCTAGCTCCACCTACATTTCTAAGATCTAAAAGATAACAAGCTTTGCCTTGCTTTTGTTTGCTTTTTTCTAAAGATATTTTTTTATTTTGTAACATTATACACCTCATAGTTATATTTATAATATGAGAGCCTTGACTATAAAAGTCAAGTGTATTGACGTTAAGGTGTAAATTAATTCTCGTAAGGATTTAAAATTTACAAAAATATGATTTACACCCAATTTACACCCAGCATACATAGGCATTAAATAAACTCAATAAAATCAAGGGAAAGTGTGGTGATCCCTACGAGATTCGAATGAGTGAACTCCTACATCTAGGATTGTCTATGCTTTTCTAATCTAGGCTCACCTTATCTTTATATAATACAAGATAATTTAAGTCAACCTTAGATAGCTGTAGAGCTTACACCCAGTTTACACCCAAATGTATTTTAGGTGTAAATTTATTCTCGTAAGGCGTGTTTTGATAGGATCGTTTAAATGTGGGGAAACGTCATAATCGCATATATATTAGTGGCGATTTAAGAGTCATACAGAAGCGAAAACAATTCCAGGTTAAATCATACCTAGGTTTTTTTCTTTTTCTTTGGAAAGCCAGCTTTCATGTTCGCATAGGCTTTGTCTGATATGGTACTTTTCTTTTTACTGCGAGAAATACCTTTCTTTTTTCTTGCATTTATATTTGCATATAGTCCAGGTTTTTTAGCCATTTATACCATCCTCTTTTTTTTCTTCATTACTTTTTTAGCTGTAGTAGAATTTCGTAATTTCTTAAAATCTGGTTTATCAATCTTCTTTTTATTACCAGCCATACCAGCAATCTTTTTTTGCTTTGGTGATAATTTCTTTCCGTACATTCCTGGCATTATGCTTTTCCTTTCTTATGTTTGTTAGCAAAATTTCGTGCAGCTGCTACAGATCCAAAACCCCATTTCTTTAATGCCAAAGCTTTCCTAGTTGGTTTGCCTTTAGCATCTTTCATTGGTCCTTTCATGCCAGCGAATCTTGCAGCAAAAGATATTCGCCTGGGATTAGTGCCTTTATTAACTGCAGCTTTCACACCAAAGTGTTTTCTTCCAGCAGCATTTAATCCACCTTTTGGATTTTGAAATTTTTTAAGAGTCATCAATT